>ERZ808044.10-NODE-10-length-301098-cov-14.122872_pt1 | contig 301098 bp, 273 predicted proteins | sample MGYA00380195_ERZ808044 | MGnify/ENA primary metagenome ERZ808044 (study PRJEB31490, sample SAMN06133423) | mouse gut metagenome | isolation source: Z7_2 | host: mice | place: China: Chengdu | collected 2015-05 ...
AAATTCAACTAGATTGTTGTGTAAGAGTCTTTTCTACTTAGCTACTTTGAAAGTGGAATTTAACTTTTCACTTCAGCCCCTGTACAATTTTTGAAAATTATTGTTGCATTTTACATTATAAGATGGTATGATATCTAAGCAAATTGTGTTTTAAAGTATTGTACGGAAGGAGGTAAACGGTATGTCAAAAGTTTGTGCAATTACAGGTAAAGGACCTTTATCAGGTAATAAACGCTCTCACTCTATGCGTGCTAGTCGTCGTAACTGGAATGTAAACTTACAGAAAGTTAAAGTCGTTGTTGATGGAAAACCTCAAACGATCCGTATTAGTGCTCGTGCATTAAAAACGCTGAAAAACAAAAAAGCTATCTAAGAGTGGATATGAAACAGGGTAACCTGTTTTTTTCTTACTTCAGGAAGCAGGACAAGCCATAAAGAAAGCAGATCATCCTTAACTGTACAGATGATCTGCTTTTTGTATTCCGATGATTATTTTCTATCATTGCCGATATCCTGCTTATAACTACCTAATTCATAATTGAATTCGGTATATATATTCGTTAATACGAATCTGGATTCGTTACGGCTCCTATTCCCATGCTGTTTTTTTATAAAACGCTCTGTGAGGGAGGATAGGAATCAGACATCAAAAACACTGTTTCCAATAAATTCCGCAAGAATACTGCTTCTTGGCACTGCCTCCTCACTGCCGTCCACAAAATAGGCAAGCAGCTTTTTCAAACGGTTGGCCTCCAGATACTGCGCTTCATGTGGATGCACCTGATCCAGCAGCGGAATCACAATTTTCTTAAGAATAGACATTTCATATACCATGGAGGAATTGAAGATAGCATCGGCCTCCTCCTGATACGGATAGATGTTATGATCCTCTCCCTGCTTTACATTCTTCCAGAAATGAATGGTATTCTGCGCACTCCAGCTGCGAAACTGATAATCTCTGGCAATGCGGCGGATCAGGCGGTAATCACTTGTCGGTATACGGTTATGCTCGTCCAGATTCAAGTGCGTCAGTGCATTGATATAGATACGAAACTTCGCCTCTTCCGGCAAATCGGCAGAGGTCTTAGGATTCAATCCGTGGATACCTTCTATTATCAGAATATGATCATCCTCCAGCACTGTTTCCCTTTCCTTCCACTCGCGCTGCCCCGTTTTGAAGTTGAACAACGGCATATGCACTGCTTCCTTATGCAGCAGCTTCAGCATGGTGTCATTAAACAGCTCCAGATCCAGTGCCTCCAATCCTTCAAAATCATAGCTTCCATCCGGCAGCCTTGGACAGTCCTCGCGGTTTTTATAGAAATCATCCATTGAGATCGGCATCGGTTTTTTCCCAAGAATCTTAAGGTGAATTGCCAGACGTCTGGAAAAGGTTGTCTTTCCTGCAGAGCTCGGTCCTGCAATCAGAATGAATTTCGTATGCGGATGCCCCTGTACAATGGACGCCGCAAGCTCTGCCAGCTTCTTTTCTACCATCGTTTCGCTCATCAGCACCAGATCATCCATATAGCCCTGCTGAATCTGTGCATTCAGCTCTGCAATATTGGATACACCAATCAGCCTGCCCCAGGTTTCAAACTCCTGAAACACATGAAACAGCTTTGCCTGATTCTGAAATCCGTTTCCTGCAGACAGCCAGACACCCGGTGCATAAAAACGAATGGAAAAATGTGTGAGATAGGAGGTATCCGGCAGCATGATGCCGTAAAAATAATCATCATATCCGCACAATGTATAAATACTGCTGGTCGCACTTTTCCTGCATGCCAAAAGATTTGCCTTGTTTTTCATTCCCAGACGGTCAAAATAGGCCTGTGCCTCTGCTGTGGCCACAACACGTCGGTGAATCACCTCGTTTGCGGCAATGAGCTCCTTCATCCGCTTTTCAATTTTACGTACATCCTGCGGCTTGCAGTATCCTTCCTTATCGATTTCGCAATACTGACCGCCACTGAGGGCATGCTCCATGCGGACACGGGCATCGGGAAACAGACTGCGCACCGCTACAATAAACAGAAAATTCAAGCTGCGCTCATAGATAAGCTTCCCGGTTTCACTATCCGCATAAATATAATCCAGTGCACCGCTTTTTTTGATTCGATAATTCAGATCATGCAGCTTTCCATCCAGCGTAACTGCATAAACCGCCTCCTTTACGTTCCATGCTTCCAGCAGCTCATGAACATAGGCACCTGCTTCACACTGCTTCACCTCACCGCTTTTCAGCTTCAACTCCAGCATAATCAGCCCTCCTTTTTCATCAGTATATGTCAGACAGCCCTGCTTCATACAGCTGTCGTTTATATTCCCCTTCATTATACCCGCTTCCCGGTAAAAACAAAAGAAAAAGGAACACGCCGTATAGACATGCTCCAAAGAAAGCATTTTTAAGCTTCCTATATGTTGATTCCGGTTTGTTATGCGTCCCTGCACTGCATCATCAGCACACGCCCATAATGTATGGTGATCCTCGCAATATTGCCATTGATTTCATTGGAAAGCGGATAAATATCCGTAACCTTCAAAACGCGTTCCTTCAAGGGATAGGCAACCCCCTCCTCACTGATGCAGGAATCCTCCAGCGGCAGAAAGGACAAGTAGGTATGCTGCTTTTCAACCTCATAGGTTCCCGGATGCAATACCTTGATGATATTGGTATCATTCATCAGGGTCAGCGGAAGCTCACGATAGATCATCAGATGCAGATTGGCCATTTCATGATCCAGACGTCCACCCAGGCCGCCGTATAGGATAATGTCATCATAGCCCAGCTGCAGTGCTGCTTCGATTGCAACCTCAGTATCGGTTTCATTTTTATGGGAGGGGAGCTTTTCCACCTCACAATACTGCTTGAGCTGTGCAAGCTCCTCCCTTGTTATGCTGTCAAAGTCCCCTACGGCCTTGCGCATGGCAATACCCTGCCGCATGCAGCAGACAGCTCCATGATCTACGCCGATATAATCGGCATGTGCAATGATCGGCGCAGTCTCACACATGCCGGCAACGAGAACTACCTTTGACATGCCAGCAGCTTATCCACGGATTCCGCAATACCGTTTTTGAACACATAGCTTCCGGCAACCAGCGTATCCACTCCGGCAGCAACGGCCAGCTTTGCCGTTTCCCCATTGATACCGCCATCGATTTCAATACGTGTATTCAAACCTTCCTTTTCAATCCGCTCACGCAGAACGCGCACCTTTTCCAGCGTATCCTCCATAAAGGACTGTCCGCCAAAGCCCGGCTCCACCGACATGATCAAAACCAGATCCATTTCCTTCAGATGTGCCAGCAGTGCGTCCACACCGGTTTTCGGCTTCACAGATACACCTGCCTGTACACCCATTTCACGGATTTTTCTGCACAGCTGAATGCAGGCATCCACATCCTTCACAGCTTCCAGATGAAAGGTGATAACATCTGCACCTGCCTTGGCGAAGATTTCCGCAACCATATCCGGATTATCTACCATGATATGAACATCCATTACCATATCCACTGCTTTTTTAAAGCCCTTGAGAAGGTCCGGTCCAAAGGTCAGATTCGGTACAAAATGGCCATCCATAACATCAAAATGCATCCATTTCGCATTGCTTTCATCCAGCTCCTTCAGCTGTTCACTCGTTCTGGAATAGTCCAGTGACAGAATGGACGGAGCGATTACTAATTCTTTCATAACGTGTGTCCTCCTTCATAATTGTATTGTATTTTCTGTATGCTGTTTCAATACCGCGGCTTTGCTTTTTGTATCATATCCACAATTTCCAGATAATGCGCATAGCGTTCCCTGCGTATCGTCCCATCCTCAACAGCAGCACGTATGGCACAATCCGGTTCATTGACATGAATACAATCGCGGAATCTGCATGCATCCTGAACATTTTGAAAATCAGGTATGCATTCGGCCAGCTGCGTGATATTCATCGCAATAAAATCCAGTGAGGAAAAACCGGGGGTATCTGCCACCCAGCCGCCGGCAATCTCATGCAGCTCACAATGCCGTGTTGTATGCTTTCCTCTACCCAAAGCCTTGCTGATTTCCTGTGTTTGAAGATGAAAGGTAGGGTCAATCCGGTTTAACAGGGAGCTTTTTCCTGCGCCGCTCTGCCCTGTCAGCACACTGATATTTCCCTTCAAGGCCTGTATCAGATCCTCACTTGCATAGCCTTTCCCACTCTGATACACCTCATAACCGCTGTCGATATAATGCTGGATTTCCTCATGGATTGCATCATTTTCAGCGATGAGATCCAGCTTGGTGATGCATAAAACAGGACGGATTCCCGCATAGCATACACTGAAAATCAAGCGGTCAATCAGGGTTGTTGAAAAATCCGGATCCTTGCAGGACATGACGATGATCGCCTGATCCACGTTGGCAATGGATGGGCGGACGAGGGCATTTTTACGGGGCAGAATTTTCTGAATACCGTTTTGATCCGCAAAGCGTTCAAATTCCACCAGATCGCCGACAACCGGAGAGTGCGCCTTACGCAGCTTTCCCATGGCAACACACAGCACCCGCTCCTGATTGGCTGCCAGCACCTCATAGCGGCTGGATACGATCTTGATAATTCTTCCTGTTTCTGTCATTTGTAAAACCTTATCGTTATAACATTCGGATTCTCCATCTGCTGGACATATTCCGTTCCCTCTGCGGGATCCACATCTGTAACGACTCCTTTTTTAATGGTCTTTTGTTCCTCTTCACTCAGGTCATCATAGGAACGCTCATCCGATACCGGAAGTATTCCCGTCTTTTCTTTAATTAAAGCAATGGCCTCTTCTGCCGTTTTTCCTACAACGCCCTCTATCTTCCAGCTCATCAGCTGACTGACAGTTATTTTTAATGTATATTCTTTATCCGGATCCAGCTTTTCTCCGATTTCCAAGCCGCTTTGTTCCGCTATATATCCGGGCCACGTATTCGCCCTTTGCTCATAGCTGATTTCCAGCTTGATGTTTGGATTCTGTTCATTCAGTTCCTTTTCCACTTCCTCCGGTAAACGATGGCGGTAATCCTTTACCACAAACCAGGTTCCTCTGGAAACAGTCAGCGTCAGCTTGGATTTTTCACCAATTTCCTCTCCGGTATCCGGTGATACACGGATGACATGACCTTTTTCCACATCATCACTCAGCTCCTGCTTAATCGTAATATTATCCTTTTTAAACCCGCTGGAGGTCAGCGTCTGAATTGCCTCCTGCTGCGTCTGTGATGTGGACAGCTCCGGGACCTTAATCATCTTTTCTTTATCAAAAATTCCGCTCATCAGTACAAAGGCCGCAACACCGATCACACACAGCCCGACAATCATAGCAATGATGATTGTTGTGATTTTCCGATTACCGGAATCATCCTCTTCATCCTCTTCAATCGGCTCCACATGCTTTTTGCGCACCTCAGTTTTCTTAGTCTGCTTCTGCTTGCGCTGCTCCATGACCATTGTCGGCTGCGGATGCTCTTCCTCAAACACCAGCTTTTCGACATGTGCATATTCCGGAAGCAGGCAGCGGTGCAGGTCATACAGCATATCCTTCGCACTCTGATAGCGCAGCTTGCGGTTTTTCACGGTTGCCTTGATGATGATGTTCTCCACGGACTGCGGCAGTGTCGGATTGAAATCACGAACACTTGGTATCTCCTCACGCAGATGCTTCATTGCAATCTGGACGGGGTTGTCTCCATGGAAGGGAACATTCCCGGTCAAAAGCTCATAAAACACGATACCAAGCGCATAGATGTCCACCTGATTGCTTGGTGTTTCTCCCCGTGTTGTTTCCGGAGCCAGATAGTGCGCACTGCCCAGTACCGCATCACTTTGCGTCAGCTGTACCGTATCGTGCGCCAGCGCAATTCCGAAATCGGTAATCTTTACCGTACCATCATCCTTAACCAGAACATTCTGAGGCTTGATATCCCGGTGAATAATATCGTTTTCATGGGCATGCTGTACAGCGCTGGTCAGCTGAATCATGATGTTTACAGCCTCTTCCTGATGTAGTGCCCCACGCTGGGAAATCAGCTGCTTCAGTGTACGGCCGCGTACATATTCCATTACGATATAGTGACGTCCCTCAAACTCTCCGACATCGTATACATCCACTACATTGGGATGGTTCAGCTTGCTGACCGCATTGGCCTCCCGCTGAAAGCGCAGCAGTGTCACCGGATCCTTGCTGAGCTCCCCACGCAGCACCTTGATCGCCACCTCACGGTTCAGTATGGTATCGATTGCCAGATAGACATCCGCCATACCGCCTTCCCCCAATGAGGAAACGATCATATAGCGCTCGGCAATCATTTTGTTGTTGTTATTCATGGAGATCACCTGCCTGTTCCACGATGATGACACTCACATTGTCATAGCCGCCCGCAAGAAGAGCCTTGTCAATCAGCATGCGAACCTTATCCTCCACGCTGCGCTTACTTTCCAGAATCTCGCGAATAATCGCTTCACTGACATAGCCGTGTAAACCATCACTGCAAATCAGCAGCGCCTTGTAATCATTTTTAATTTTATTGATATCGATGCGTACAGAATCCCATATGCCGAGGGCATTGGTCAGCATGTTGCGATTCGGATGCACCGCTGCCTCCTCTTCGCTCAATTCTCCGCGCTTCAGCATATCCGCAATATAGGAATGATCCTCTGTCAATGCCAGAAAATCATCCGCATACAGCCCATAGGTACGGGAATCTCCGACATTGAAAATGTAGGTCGTCGTTTCACATTTCAGAATACCAACTAGTGTGGTTCCCATTCCCTTTTGTTCTGTATTGCGTGTTGACTGCGTAAAAATCAGATCATTTGCTTCCTGTATGGTATCCTGCAGCCAGTGCTTGACCTGAACATCCGAGCTGCATTTTTCCATTTTCAAAAAGCTTTCCTTCATATGCTCAATAGCCATACGACTCGCAACATCTCCTGCAAGACCGCCGCCAATGCCGTCACAGACTACAGCTAACAGAGCATGCTCTCCGTTTTCCAGAAAACAGATGCTGTCCTGATTATTTCTTCTTCGAAGTCCGACATGACTCGCTCCATAATATTGAATACTCATGAACGGCTCCCTTCCTGTTCCTTCTTCAGATGCTTAACACGCAGCTGTCCGCATGCCGCGTCGATATCCGCACCATGCTCCTTACGAATCGTACAACGCACTCCCTGCTTCATGAGTGCATCATAGAATACCATGGCATGGGCATGATCCACTCCCTGAAAGCCGTTTTCATCCACAGCGTTGTAGGGAATCAGATTCACATAGGCATTCAGACCCTTTAACAGCTTTGCCAGCTGTGCCACATGCTCCTTCTGGTCATTGACCCCGCGCAGAAGAATATATTCAAACGTCAGACGGCGATTGTTCTCCCGTGCATAATACTGGATTGCCTCCATCAGCTCCTCCAGTGGATAGGCACGGTTGACCGGCATCAGACGATCGCGGAGTTCATTGTTTGGCGCATGCAGAGAGATTGCCAGATTGTATTGTGTGTGCTCCTTGGCAAATTCATAAATTTTCGGAACGACACCGCAGGTGGATATCGTAATATGACGCGCACCGATTCCCAGTCCGCGATCATGATTGACAGTAGAAAGGAAATTCATCACATGCTCGTAATTGTCAAACGGTTCCCCCGTTCCCATTACCACAATATGACTCAGCCGATCCTCCTGCTTATCCAGATCACGCTGCACATACAGCACCTGGGCCACCATTTCTCCACTTGTCAGGTTGCGTTTCTTTTTTGTCAGACCACTGGCACAAAAGGCACAGGCCATATTGCAGCCTACCTGTGAGGTAACACAGATACTCTTACCATAATCAAACTGCATCAGCACACTTTCAATCAGGGAGCCGTCCTCCAAAGCAAACAGATATTTCGTCGTCCCATCGCTTGCCACCTGCTTATCACGCAGCTTTAGCGGCGTGAGAGAAAACTGCTGCTTCAGGGTCTCTCTGGTATCCTTGGAAAGATCACTCATGTCATCTATGCTGACTGCACGTTTGCGATACAGCCATTGAAAGATCTGATGTGCACGAAATTTTTTCCAGCCCTGCTCCAGAGCCATATCGCCCATCTGATCGTATGTAAAATCATATAAACTTTTCATTTTATCACCGTATCCTATTTTACCATAGAATCCTTGCAGGGACCAAGGAGTTTCCATTTCTTAATAAAGTTTTCAGAAACTTACGATATTATCGGAATGAAATCCACATGGAAGGCAGAAAGAAGAAAATGAATAGCGTGTATAGGGGCTTACCCAATTGTGGTTAAATTCAAAATCTGAAGAATGCAACACGATTGTACTTATCAATAGAATTTGAATCTGTCTTTTCGCAAACACACAAAACTAGAAAGAAACATAAGACACTTCTTTCTATGAGATACAGTTTATCAAATTTTACAAAAAAAATTTATTTCCTTTAGGAGTTTTACATATCGCATTCGTATGTATATGTGTAGGAGGTTCATCGGTATGCATACACTATACCTTAGAAATGCACCAGGTGAAAGGAGGAAGGATGGATTACATATTCTGGTTTCTCATCGCACTGATTGGTATCACACCGAAAGTGCTGCGGGAGCTTGGGATCATCCTGTACATCGTCCTGAAATACAAACGGCGGCATTAGTAAGCAGATAATCTCAGTGTTGGATTAACTGAGATGATACTGCTACGGAAAGGAGGTGAACTCGCCGTTTTCATTACTCCTGGATTTGGTGCCTCTTACTGCGTCAAAAGGGACAGAGTATCTCCACGTAACTCTGTCCCTTTCTTTTGACCTTTCGGTCTTTGGATTTGGCACCTATATTATAGAATATTTTCATGCCATTTTCAATGTAAAATTCATGCTTTTACGCAGACTTTTACGCAGCTGTTACACCAGCCATACAATGCCTGTATCACATTATAAACCACTGACAGAAAACGATGTAAACAAAATACTCGGTGAACCAATAGATCCAGCATTCAGCTTTCCATCATTCCCCAGCATCTCCACCTGCTTCATTGCCTCCAGAAAATTACCAGCGATCGTGATCAGATTGACCGGCTTGACCTTTTTTCCGTCCTTCACATACCAGCCCTGAGATTGCAGTGAAAATTCACCTGTCATGGCATTCAGTCCGGCATGCAGACCTGTTATTTCCGTAACAATGATTCCTTCCTCCATCGATGCAATCATTTCATCCATAGATGTACTTCCATTTTCAATAAACAGATTGCTTGGAGCTATACCGACATTGGATGCATATCCCGCCTTAAATCCATTGCCCGTCGTTTCACAATTCATAAGCTTTGCGGATTTCAGATTGTGCAGATAGGTCTTTAAAACGCCTTTATCAACCAGTATCTTATTCCTGCAGGCAACCCCCTCATCATCAAAGCTTCTCGAGTTATAGCCGTTCTTCAACAACGGATCATCCACAATTGTAATTTTATCACTGAAAATCTGTTTCTCAATACTGTCATTCAATAATGAAATACCTTTGTAAGCATTTTCTCCGTCAAACATACCGCTAAAGGCCGCCAGCAAATCTGCCATTGCCTCATTTTCAATCAGAACCGGATACTGTGCACTCTGCACACTTTCAGCAGACAGCTTATCCAGCACCTTACGGCTCACACCTGCTGCAAATTTTTTCGCGTCGAAGCAAACATCATCATACAGATACTGCCAGTCACCTGCAATCTTTGTATCCTCTTGATCCTTCGCCATAACTGCTGTACTGATATACGCCGCATGCTGTGCATCATGCAGATGAACACCCAATGTATTATCAATGGCAATTTCCACATCGACTTCGCCATAGCTGGTATTCATAACCTGAGCGATTCTGGCATCCGATTCCTTTATATACTGCTCCACCGTCTTCAGCATTTCGATCTTTTCTGCATCCGGATGTGCATTCCATGTACAGCTGCGCAGCTGCAGCTGGGGATACGCAGAATCACCCGCATAAATTTCCACTTCATCCCTGCTTGTAATCACCTCCGCATTTTCCTTTATCCTGCAGAGCGTGTCCTCCAGTAAGGCATCATCATCCTGTTCCAGAAAACAGATACCCATATTTCCTTTATATATACCACGAATCGCAAATCCGTTACACTCACTGATGGTGTAGCCGTCCACACTTCCTTCAAACAGCCGTATGGATGTGGATCTGCTTTTCTGTTCATAGATTTCCAACTGTTCGATACCCGCAGCCTTTGCAGCGTCAAGCCAACGTTGCTTATGCATGTTCCTTGCCTCCCTTACTGCCACCAACCGTCATTTCACTAACTCGTATTGCCGGCTGACCGACATCTGTAGGTATGCTTCCGCTGCTGGATCCGCACATTCCCTGTGCACGCGCAAGATTACCTGCGACTCGGTCAATTTTCAGCAATGTATCCGAGCCGTTTCCAATCAGTGTTGCGCCCTTGACAGGTGTTGTTATCTTTCCGTCCTCGATCAAATATGCTTCTCTGACAGCGAAATTGAAATCACCGGTTGCCTGCACACTGCCACCAGCCATTGTCTTTGCATATAGTCCATACGAGGTTTCCTTTATCATATCCTCCAGCTGATCCGTACCGTTCAACAGGAAGGTATTGGTCATTCGGGACGTTGTTTCATATTTATAGGACTGCCGTCTGCTGGATGCCGTGGAAGGCATGTTCAACCGGCGCCCATTCAATGTATCCACCAGATAGCTCTTCAGTATTCCCTTTTCAATCAGTACCGTGCGTCGTGTGAAATTTCCCTCATCATCGATATTTGCACTTCCCCAGGCATTGGGAATCGTACCGTCATCCACAGCCGTTACACATTCACTCGCAATTCTCTGTCCCAGCTTTCCTGCAAAATTGGATTGATTTTTCGCAACTCCGCGTGCCTCCAGAGAGTGTCCGCAGGCCTCATGGAAGATGACACCGCCAAAGCCGTTGTCGATAATAACCGGCATAACACCGCTAGGACACGGCTGTGCATACAGCATCGTCATCGCAATGCGCGCCGCCTCTTTTCCAATATCCTCCGGTTTGTGTGTATCATAAAACTCCATTCCTTCACTGCCTCCGGGAGAACAGCTTCCGGTTTCCCGCAATGCTCCATCCTGTGCAACGGCAGATACCGCCATTCTAGTCCGAATCCGGACATCACGAATATATTTTCCTTCCGAATTGGATATTGCGACATGCTGCTCATCATCCTGATAATTCACAATCGCCTTCGTTATATGCGCATCATAGGACTGTGCAGCTTCGCTAGCACGCCTCATGAGCGCCACTTTATCCTTTAGCGCAGTTTCGCGCGGTATGCGCCGTATGATATGAGCATTTTCATACGTTATTTCCTTTAATTGCACAGGAATATGCTTTCCCTGTTCCCCCAGACTGTCCGCCAGCTTTTTCGCAAATTCCTTCAGATTTTTTTCATCTGTATCATTGGTATAGCCGTACACGGATTCCAGTCCATGATAAATCCGCAGACCCAGCCCGCAGCGAATACCACTGTTGGTGCTTTCAACCTCGTCATTCAGCATGGATATTCTGGTACTGTAATTGACTTCTTCAAAAATTTCTGCAAAATCACCCGTCGTACTGCAGGCGATTTCCAGTACATCTTCCAATATGTTTTTCTCTAACATAACGTCACCTCTCATCTGTTCATCATTATACGCCATCTCAAAGAGAGATTGCAAACAAAAGAGCCTGCATATATGCCTTTCCATGCACTTACGGTATTCCTGGTATGAAAATTAGGGATACTTGCACACAATTTTTATATAGCGTATAGTTTACAAAAGAGCGCAGGAAAAGCGAGGATTAAAAAAACGTATTGGAATATCCTATACGCAAGGGAGTTAAAGAAATGGAATGGTTAAGAAAGCTTAGTGATGCCATCGCATACATAGAGCAAAATCTTGATGCAGAGATATCGTACGAGGAGGCAGCCCGTATCGCATGCTGCTCACCCTATTATTTTCAAAGAATGTTTTCCTATGTCGCCGGCATATCGCTGTCAGATTATATCCGAAGACGAAGAATGTCGCAGGCTGCCTTCGATTTGCAGCGCTGTGATGCCAGGGTGCTGGATGTTGCCCTCAAGTATGGCTATACCTCACCAACCGCATTTAACAGAGCCTTTCAAAAGGTTCACGGTATCCCTCCGACAGCCGCAAAAAATATCGGCAAAACACTGCATGCATATCCGCCGATACAGTTTTCTGTCAATATCACAGGAGGAAGTCCTATGGCCTATCATATAGCAGAGAAAAGGGAGCTGCGCTTTGCGGGCATCCGGATACGCCTATGCGAGGAGATGGAGGAGAATCATAAAATTGTCCCCCATTTCTGGAAGGAAACAATGCAAAGTCCGCAATACACAGAGCTCTGTCAGCTATCCGATACCGGTACGAATGCAATCTTCGGCATCAGCGTATATGAGGATCCCGATCACATTTTCTACTATATAGCAGTTGCCACAAGCAAAAAGATTCCATCCCGGTTTCATGAGCTGCGCATTCCTGCCGCGACCTGGGCTGTGTTTGAAAACAAGGGGAATTTCAAGGAAAATGTACAGGATATTTTCCGCCGGTTTTATTCCGAATGGCTGCTGTTTTCCGGTTATGAATATGCACGGCTTCCCGATATCGAAGCATATCCTGTGCAGACGCAGGCACCATACAACCAATGCGATGTATGGATTGCCATTCAGAAAGAAGAGGAGAAGAAACATGGAATATAAAATCGAAATACGAGAGATTGAGCCGCTTTGTGTGGCATACATGAGTTATGAAGGAGATGTCACAAAAGCAAACCGGGTATTTCCCAAGGTGTTTCAATCAATACACGGGAAAACAAACGGGGCACCGTTTTTCAACTATCTGTCTATGAATCCGGAAACAAAGCAGGGAGCACTGGAGCTCTGTGTTCCAACGGATGAAGTGCCATGCACTCAGGATATTGAAGTAAAGCAAATGCCCCGCATCAAAGCGGTATGTGTTACCCATATCGGCTCCTATGCGACACTGCCGCTTGCCTATGCCGCAATTGATCAGTATGCGGTCAAACACAGCCTAAAGATTTCTGCGCCCTTTCGGGAGGTTTTCATCAAGGGGCCGGGAATGCTGTTCAAGGGAAATCCGAAAAAATATATCACGGAAATACAATTTCCGATTCTGGAGGAAGCATGAGCGCCATACAGGTAAAGCAGGTAGTCAAGCAGTATAAAAACGGCGTACAGGCACTGAATGGTATATCTCTTTGCGTTGAACAGGGAGAGATTTTCTCTTTGCTTGGACAAAACGGTGCCGGTAAATCCACACTGCTCAGAATACTGACAACCTATTTGCAGCCGACATCCGGTAGAATAACGATGCTGGAGAAGGATTTGTGTAGGGATGCAGCCTCTCTGCGCTCGCAAATTGCCTGCGTTGCCCAGCAAACCTCCATTGATACGTATTTATCTCTGGAAGAAAATATGCTGCTTCAAAGCCGTTTGTACAGAATACCCAAAAGGGATGCCGAAAAACGGATGGAAACGCTCATTGTTGATTTCGGTCTGGAGCCGTATCGGCGTTATCCAGTATCCTCTTATTCCGGCGGTGTGAAACGGCGTCTGGATATTGCCCTGAATATGATGACGAATCCGAAAATTCTGTTTCTGGATGAGCCTACGGTGGGAATGGATGTACAGTCCCGTATTGCGATGTGGGGAATGATGAGAAAAATCAGAGATGATTTTGGTGTCACGATTTTTCTTACGACACATTATCTGGAGGAAGCCGATCAGCTCAGCAATACCGTCTGCATTATGAAGGATGGCAAGGAAGTAACACAGGGATCCCCCGCACAGCTGCGCTCTTTACTGCGGCAGAATTCGATAGAAATCACCTTTTCCTCTGAAGCAGAGGCAAGAAAAGGCTGTGGCATCCTAAAGGAGCAGATGTCAAAGGAAATCCTTCTACGTGCTGAAAAGCTTCTGATTTATACGCAGACCCCGCAAAGCGATATAGAAGCAGCAGCGGCAGTATTATTGAAAAGGCATGCGGCATTTCAGGGAATAGAAATCGCGCAGCCGACATTGGAGGATGTGTATCTGAGACTGACACAGAGTGAAAGGAAGGAATGTGTATGAGTGTTTTTACCCTTTTATACAGGAATATAAAATGGAGATTCCACAACAAATTCACCATTGTTATGACAGCTTTGCAGCCGATTCTGTGGCTGATACTTTATAGTGCAATCGCTTCTTCAACGATGCAGCATTCCGGCATCGAAAATTATACGGCGTTCATGCTTCCGGGACTGATTGTCCTAATCAGCTTCTCGACCTGCAGCAGCAGTGGAATTATGAATTATCTGATGAAATCGGATGGCAGCTTCGATCGGATACTGATTGCTCCGCTCACACGCAGCTCCATTGTGCTTGCACAGCTTTTTGAAGCCGTATTGTGTACCTTTCTGGAGGTAGGAATTATGATAGCTCTCAGTCTTCTGTTTTCTGTCAGATTTTCCCTGCCACTCTCTGGATATCTCATCTTTATTTCACTGATTTTTCTGACCTCATTTTTTATGGCAGGGCTGTCTTATGGAATCAGCATGCTCCTTCCGAATGAGGTGATATACGAAACTGTTATGAACGCGATTGTACTTCCGGTGTTTTTTCTCAGCAATGCACTGTTTCCCATGACAGGTATTACCGGTTTCTTACATACTGCAATCAATCTCAATCCGTTTACCCATATGATCCAGGCATTGCGTTCTCTGATTCTATATGGCAGAATAGACACAGGGAATCTGACAGCTGTTTTGCTGCTGTTTATCCTTATGGGAAGCCTCAGCTTTTTATGGGCGTGCCGGCAGCTGGAAAAAAAGACAAATTTGTAGCTGAGGATAGTGTGATTACTTATGTATGCATGTTCCGTATCTCTATGTCATCAGGAATCATGTAATACCGGAAGCAATGTTGTGCTATTTTTTAAACCCAGGAATAACCTTTAACAATTGTAAAAAGACGAGCGGTATATACTCGTCTTTTCTTATTTATAGGCGATTTTGTTTGATAGCCTCAAGAGAAGTCTAGCTCAATCATTCCTTTTATCTTCAAATTATCATACATAAATTTAGATATATAATCCTCGAGGAGAGGCTAGACATTTGTCAGATACAATTGAAAAAGGAGCTGCCAGAATTTAGATACGCTAGTCTCAGGAGAGGCTAGACCAAAGGCCAAAAACAGCATTCATCCATAATAAAATTAGATCCATAGGATTAGAATAGCATGACTTACTAACAATTACCATAGCAGCTGAATCTCACATAATCTTTTGCTGCCTTGTTTATGCTTCCATTTGCTCAACACGCTTTCCAGCACCAAATTCACCGGGATTCACATCAATAACCACCCGACTTGGAGAAACTAATGCATCCTCGTGCTGACAACGCCATCGCTCCTGTGAATTCCTACCATCCATAGTATCTCCGTCTTTGATAATATCTTCTCCCTGTGCATAGAGATAAGATGTAAAATTAAACATATAGCGAATAATAAAATCTATATCCAAATTATGAAAGTGACACTGCAAATCACACAATCCTATCGCTGTCAACCCGGTCGTATCCACAATCTTTTCCGAGCTCTCCGCAATATTGAACAATCGCACATTGACACCGCCATCAAGAAAATGCAGCGCAGGATTGCTCCAGCTGCTGTTTAACCAGTCAGCTCTTGGTACAATCTTTCCTGCATGCGGCCAGTACATCGCCACTGCCTCCGGATAAACCTCCATCATAATATCCGCAAATGCTGCAAGTATTTCACAACGCTCCCGCACAGGAAGCCCACTTGCCATAAAATCGGAAAACATGATTTCATATTGACAGTCTTTGAGCAGCTCCTCAACATTTTCACAGCTCCAGCATTGTTGCAAAACCAGTTCCGGTATCGTCGTTTTATCAAACGCAATCATCTGCGTTATAAACAGCTGCGATGGCACCTTCACATCATCCTTATAGGTTACTTTATGATTACAGAGTGCATAGGAATACATACCCTCCTGCTCTATAACATCATCTACCTCGTTAAACCTCTTTAGCAGTCGCTCCCTGATTGCAAGAGCACGACTTTCAACCGGCTCCTTCAGCAGCAGCTTTATGTAATATACACCCGCATACTTCCCCATGAACGCATCCATGGACACACTTTTTCTTTTTTCCATAACGTCTCCTTATAATCCAAATACATCGTGAATTGCCGCATTATCCATAATACGTGCACTTTTTTCATTTGCATGCTCCAGCATCATTTCCACTTTATTCCCAATCGCAATGTCGATAAATTTAGCTAAATCAATTCCACGCAGTGTAAAAAACAAAAACGGATTTTCATCCAGACGGTTTCCTACTCCATACAATACTGCCGCAACATGCTTGCACATAATCGCCCAGTCAGGGCAGCTGCATTGAAAGCTGATTTCTCTTGGACTTGGGAAGAGGCCGCTTTCACCGGTAAACAGCTCCTGCAGACTCTGTGGGAATTCACCGCTGAGCAGTGCTTCCAGATTTTCAATCTGATTGGCACAAGCCTGCATTATGCGCTGGCAGTCTTCTTCCTTTAATGGTGATATGTGAATTTCCACCTTGTACGGTGCCTTCCGCCGTCCCTGAACCCGAGCTTGAATTCTTCCCGCGCGAATCTGTAGATCAATCACAGTTCCCGTACGCACATATCGCTTTCCACGCTCCAGCCGTGATGCGAAATCTGCATATTTTTCAAGATTCTCACACCATGCCTTTCCCCACCAGCTGACGGTGATTGCCCTTCCTTCTATCGTGACCGGCTCCATGCTGCGGCCCTTACTTTCTGCTTTCCTCATACTTTCTTCAACCTTATATCGCAGCTCCTCTGCCGATAGCTGAGAATATTCTGCTGTTTTCCAATATCTGCTCATATGCTCACCTCGCATCCAGACGAAGAAGATTCATCAGTTCCTCATTGTTCATCTCCGTAATCCATGTTTCTTTACCATCTCCGATTACCTGCTGTGAAAGCTCCACCTTGGATTTTATCAGTTCGTCAATTTTTTCTTCCACCGTTCCCTTACTGATCAGCTTATGTACAATTACATTCTTTTTCTGACCGATGCGAAATGCCCTGTCCGTTGCCTGATTCTCAACAGCCGGATTCCACCAGCGGTCAAAATGAATCACATGATTTGCGGCTGTCAGATTCAATCCGGTTCCAGCTGCTTTTAAGGAAAGAACGATATAGGGAACATAGGCTTCCTGTTGAAATGCGGCAACAATCTCTGAACGTTTTTTCACCGGTGTACCGCCGTGCAGAATATAGCCCTCCTGATGGAAAATTTTGGCCAGAGTAGCATGCAGGTACGGAATGATTTCTTTATATTGTGTAAATACCAGAACCCGTTCTCTTTTTTCATATATCGTTTCACAGATTTCTTTCAGCATTTCCAGCTTTCCGCTATCCTTTATCCGGTACGATTCCTCTCCAAGATACTGATCCGGATGATTGCATATCTGCTTCAGCTTTGTGATGGTGGACAGCACTAGGCCACGGCGTTCCATTCCTTCAGACTCTTTGATTTTCTCTTCCATATCGGCAATCAGCTTCCGATATAAGACAACCTGTTGTTTGCTGAGTGTGACATACTCATCGGATTCCAGCTTTTCAGGCGGATCCGATATAATGGTTTTATCCGTTTTCAAACGCCGAAGCATAAACGGAGCAATCATTGCCTTCAGTTTCTGATATCCTTCCGGATGTTCCTCCAGACGTTTTACAAAGGCTTTAAATTCCGTGGCTGTGCCCAGCAGTCCCTTATTCAGAAAGTCAAACAAGGACCATAAATTTGACAAATCATTTTCAATCGGTGTACCGGTCATGGCAATTCGCATCGCACCCTTAAGCTCTTTGAGTGCCCTGGTCTGCTTGGTCAGTGGATTTTTGATTGCCTGCGCCTCATCCAGAATGATACAGTCCCATTCCTCATCCTTCAGGCAGCTCAGCTTTGCGGCCATTCCATAGGTTGTGATGGTAAGGAACACACGCAAGTCTGCATAATCCATACTGAGCTTATCACTTGTTTTGCCATGCAATATATGAAAATCCATCTTTGGTGTAAAGGAAATGCTTACCCTCACTGCTCCAGTTCCCCAGCAAAGAAGCAGGGACAATGAGTAGAACTTTGCTATCCGGCTTCTCCAGACGCAGCTCCTCCAGAAAGCTCAATACCTGAAGCGTTTTACCAAGCCCCATGTCATCTGCAAGACAGGCTCCGAAATGAACCTGCTGCATCTGCCGCAGCCAGCTGTAGCCTGCCTTTTGATAAGGGCGAAGCACTGCCTGAAGTGTCGCAGGCACATGATCGCTCTGATGTTCAGCAGGCTTGTGAAGACTTTGGAGAAAAGACTGGAGCCATTCCCCATTGCATATGCTTATATCATCCTCTGCTTGCTCTTCTTCTTTTAGATTGGTTCTTAAAGCTTCCATTAACGTAATACTTTCATTTTCTGAATTTTCCATCTGCTTTAAAAGAGCCTGCAGCTTTTTATGGTTGACCTCAACCCATTTCCCCTTTAAAAAGGCAAGACCCTCACTTTGCAGAAGCAGCTGTTCGATATCTTCCTTGGTTAAAGCAACACCGTCCACACTGAATTCCGGTTGTATTGACAATAGAGAATCAAAACCGAGCAGGGAAGGCTTTTTCTCCCCCATCTTCATGGTTACAGAAACACTGGCATATTTTTTCCGCCACCAGTTCGGGATTCTGCATAAGATTCCACAGGCTTCAATTTCTTCTGTATGCTTCAGGATTTCATAGGCCTCCTGTGTCTGCAGGCGCAAAGGATGAAACAGCTCTCCATGCGCAATAAAGGAATCCAGTAAGTCACATGTCTTTGCAGCCTTGTTCAGACAGGATAACAGAGTCAGCAGACGGTCACGCTCCTGCTTGAATTCTTCCAAAGCGTAACGAAGCGGCATGTGCCGGATCCTGCCTTCCTGATCCTTCGTCGCATAGGTTGCAAGAAAGGCAAATGGATATTCCTCATCCTTGCTCTCAACCAAATGAAAGAAAATACGCTCTGCCACCTTTAGATTCTGATTTTTCTCAGCAAGATACAGCTTTGCACTTCCCTCATACCTGCTGATTTCCCTGCAAAATACCTCGTGCAGGTGAACAAAGATATTCTGTACCCATTTATAGGTAATGAACTCACTGCCAATAGCAAAAGGCAGCTCCTTCTGCAATTGTTCCCATATGTCAACTGGCAATGTGATTTGCACCTGCTCTCTGGCGATTTCCAGCTCGCTTAGGGATGTTAAAACATGGATATACAATTCTGCTGTACGATGCAGGAAACCGGTGGAAGCATGCAGTTGATGAATGCGTTCCTGAAAGCCGAAATCATACAAGGCACTGTATTTATCCTCCTGAAATCGTTGAAACCATTTAGAATCTTGCTGCTCTCTATCAACGGTATCCAACACAAACCCTGTTTCCGTAAACAGAAATGACAGATTTCTTACCTCTTCCTTTACCATAAAATCCCTCCATTTGTTATGTACAGTATATCGTATTTTTATTGCTGCATATATACTTTTCATGAAATTTGAAGATTTTATCATAGCCAATGCATTTATCTGTGTTTCGGAAAATAAATTCTCACACACGATAAGCATCTCTTTTCACCATAACAATAGAATATACGAAAACTGGAGGCATATTCCGATTTTCAAAATCACTGCCTCCAGCTTTTTATATGTGTTTTTCCAATAAAATGACCTCATCACAACGCTTCGCAAGCACAGGATCATGCGTAACCATAACAACCGTCTTTCCTTTCTGATTCAAATCACGCAGAATCGAAAATACCATATCCCGATTTTCCTCATCCAGATTTCCCGTAGGCTCATCCGCAAGGATCAGTTCACAGGGCTTTACCATCAGCTTTGCCAGTGCTACACGCTGCTGCTCTCCACCAGACAGCTGACAGATTTTCTGTTGTTCGATACCGTACAGTCCCACCTTTTCCAGCACCTGCGCAATGCATTTCTTTTTCTCTTCCTTACCGGTCTTCACATATTCCATGGCACTCATCATATTCCACAAAACCGTATCATTATCCGACAATCCGTAATTTTGAAACAGGAAGCCGATTGTGTAGCGGAGCTTTTTCACCGCTCTGCTGCTGTTTGCGCAAACCTCCATTTCATCATACTGCACACTTCCCCTGCTCGGACGCTCCAGCAAGCCGATAATATTGAGAAGCGTTGTCTTTCCACAGCCGCTTGGACCGCATATCGCAATCATTTTTCCTATGGGCAATGATAGGGTGACATCATGTAGAACCGTATGTTTTCCGTATGTGTGTGTAATATTCTTTAACGTGATCGACTTCATCCGATATGCACCTCCCTGCTTTGATTTCGTACACCCTTATCTTTTACATAGACAAACAGCATCGACGCAATCAGACTGATCATCAGAAATACACCTGTGATTTTCCATTCCTCCTGTTGATGAAACAATGCGATTACAAACACAAAGGGTGCTGACAGCTCAGTAAACAACCGTAGATATACCCTGAAAAAGGAGGTTCCCTGTACTCGTCTGACAAAAATACGCTGTTGAAAGGAAAGCAGATACAAATGTGTATACTCTGCCATAACCAGCAGAATCAGCAATGCGGAGGGAACAAAATGCTCCCCGTTATGAACTGAGGTCAAAGTGCTCAGCTTATCCATATCCATATATACATAATTTGTTACCTTCTTCCCCAGACGAAAGGCATCATCACTATATACAACATAAAACATCGGGGAATCTGTATCCAGCATACTGTCCAGCAAAGAAAAATCCACAGCATCCACCTGCTCATCCTGAATATACAGCCTCTCAATCCGATTGCCGTATGTTTCAAGATAGCTGACATCCACAGTATTAAGCGATTCAGGAAGCAGGATATACACCGTATCCTTTTTGTCCGTTAATTCAATAAGGCTGCCATCCCGTTTTCTAAGAGGAAAGCGCTTTGTATAATTCAGATTCACTTCCGCATACGGCTGCAGCTCCTCTCCTTTTGGGATAACATCCTTTCGATAATAGATACCTCCTTCTCTATTTATCTTTTCGTATTCTTTCAGATGTACCTGATACATTTTATTCTGAATAAGCTTTTTATTTCTGTAATCCTCCTCTACGGACTCCTCATCATAGCCGTCAAAGCGATATCCGTCCTGATAATCAAACGCATACACATACGATTCCAGCATATCCTGTTGGCGCAATAGCGCTTGAAAGGTAGGCAGATTCAACTGCATCTGTTCCCATGCAGTCGAGCAAAGCGGCATCAGAATAAGAAGGGCGAGAATGCCATATAGATAATTCAGATTCATAAACCATCTGGTAAAGCTTCTGTTTTTTATAAATGCATAGACAGGACAGCGCAGAATCAACAGAACCGTACCTGCAAATGCAAGAAACATACCGATCGAAAACCCAATCCAGAAGAAAGAAAGCAAAAGGATCGCCTCATAGGTCTGTCTGGCGACAAAGCCTATCATCCAGATATAAGCAAGAACAATACTGAGTAACGATACAGCCAGGATTTGAAAAAACAGCCTCTGATACAGTAACCTTCCAATGCGCAGCCCTGACATTCCCATACTTTTCAATATGCCGATGGTTTTTAATTTCTGATTCACCAGCATGATGAGAAGCAGCCCCAGCAATAGGAATGTTATGATTCCCATCGGAATTATGTTCTCTTTCAGATAGGATGAAAGCGTAAATGCATGTCGTTCAAAAGCTCCCATATCCTGTATTGCACCTGGATACTGCTGAGAGATATCGGTAAGAAAGGCATCTTTATCTGTATCCTGATCAAAATACAGGATATAATCTCCTGCGAGATTTTGAAATCTCTGATTCAGATTTTGAAATGGCTGAATAACCAGACGAATGTCCTGATTGAATAAGCGCAGGCTGTTTTGTTTTGTATCATAGCGCAACTGATTCTCATATACAAGATCATGCTCACTAATCTTGGAAATATCCATGTATTGAAAAATATCATAGGGACTATAGAGATACCAGATATAATCAGAATCATGCTGTTCTGTTCTTATCACCGTACAATTAAATTTTTGAGATAAGGCCTCCATGGTATTTATCATTTGTTTATGATCGAATTCATTGCTTTGCGGGGTTATTTCGAAAAAAGTCGCTTCCTTTTCTCTTTCCAATCCAAAGAAGCCCTGGATATCGGAAATATCGCGTTCATAAAATGCAAACTTCACGCAATAAACAACAAGAATTTGAGAAATACAGACCAATATGCATATTATTTTTTTCATATCGTAGCAAGAAAAACGGTATATATTTGTACCGTCACTCATCTATGCTTGTCCACCTCCATGCGTATGAGAATCATAATCTAGAAACAAGCTTTAAATATTGGATATCTATATTTGTTTCTACTGTGCGATTTGTAACTTTAATTGTTGATTTGACCTTAATTCTGCCATTAACGCTATAGGAAATCCAATGCTTACGGATTAAAGTCCTTCCCTTTGACTTCTTATATTCTATATACAAAAATAATAGAAAGCATATCGCGTCATAATTAATAAAACAAATTGAATCATCAGCTGTTTTTCTTGTGAAAGTCGCTGAAAAAGTATCATTACAAGCGTAAAAATGAGCCATTCTCCGATTGTATATAGCATAATAACTGCGATAGATACACGAATAGCTTTGCTATTATATTGCAAAAAGATTCTAAATAAACATAAAATCATGCAAGACATACCGCTGTATTTTACATACCATGTATACATCCCATGCTTTTGAAGTCGAATTGCCATTCCATATTTCATACGAAAATAAGGGAGTAACATATCACTATAGAAAAGCATATCACAGATAAGCCATAATAACATGGCATACATGAGCTGTATTTTTGGTATACCAAACAAAATCATCATGATATCTTCAGCCTCAAGAGCAGAAAACACTATTAGCAAAATAACTTTTATATACAGGAATCTTCCTTTCTTTATAATTCCATTATCTTTCCATTTTCTACACATAGTTTTCTATCAAATTCAATTTCATCCATAACATCATGTGATGCAATGATTACGGTTTTCCCTTCCTCATGGAGTTCCTGTATTATTTCATAAAACGTTTGCTGCGCCTCTTTATCCAATCCACGCATCGGTTCATCAAGCATAATAAAATCTTGATGTTCCATGATGGCCTGAATGATTCCCACTTTCTGAAGCATCCCTACGCTATACTTTTTTAAAGGTTTTTTATTGTACAGAGCAAGATTAAATCTATTAACCAGCATCTCTACTTCCTGTTTATGAAAGGGTGAAGTTAACTGATATAAAAAACGAAGATTATCAAATAATGTTTCACTTCCCATATACTCAGGATTCTCAATTAACGCACCTATTTTCACCTTTTTCATCCAATTCAATGTACCAGTGTCCGGTTCTAGTAAACCGGCTATGATTTTAAATATTGTAGATTTACCACTTCCATTCTTCCCACACAAATAAAGAAGCTCACCTTCATAAACCGTCATATTGCCATCTGATAAAATGCTTTGGTGTCTAAATGATTTTGAGACATGACATATTTCCAAAATCGCCTTTTTCATAAGAAAGCCTCCTTTTTCATTTTTCTGCAGGCAATAATTAAAATACTGATTCCACCTCCAAAATACACAATGGTTCCGATAATAAAATTATAAAATCCAATAGCTTCCATTAAACTACCCGGCGCAAATAAAGCAATCGGCAATATGCAGGATGGCATAGCCATAATCTCCGAATTTTGAGCATACCATGAGAATTGTAACAGAAATGGGTGTAAGAAACTGGATATGGAAAATATACCAATAAATAACAGTAGAGGCGTAAAGAAAACATATAGATATCGATTGCGTATGACATAACAAAGAGAAAACATGAAAATAGAATATATGCATATTCCTATAACAGTCGTAATAAAATAAATGAGAAAATCCGGAATATCATATGTTCCCAGAAAATAAGATAAAAGCTCTTGTCCAGATGGAATACCGTTCGGCTGTATGAATGCAATTACATAGCTGTTGAATAAAACCACTGCATATAACAATATCGAGAAAATTAATGTATATTTTGTGATTTGCTTAATGGAATAGAAAAACATCTGTTTTATTCCCACTCTAATCATCATTTGATGGATGTAACCACTACTTACAGCTTTATGATAATCCATCAATATTACATAAGGAAATAACAGCATCAAAAGCATTTCAAACCATATACTTCTCGGAAATGATGTTGTGAAATAAAACTGATTCAGCGGTGTCGCTTCTTGGTAAGCCTCCATATAGGTTATCACCCATTGCAATATGGTAAGGATAACCAATATCGTCGCTACTCTAAAACAATATTTATTTTTAGAAAGCATCATGTTTGCCCCTTTCTATAAAAATGCGACTGGTATGAATATATAATGAAAAAAAAGATTTAAGACAACAAGCAATAATAACATTATTTTATGAATATCTTCTGTAATGCTATAGATAACAATTCCTTCCAATAGAAGAAACAGAATGAAATTTGCAAATAGAAACAGTATCACTAAAACTGTATTCTGAATATACTGAACATTAAACGAACAGAGAACGATATAGTTTGAGACAACAAACAGGCTTGCATCTGCAGCTGCATTTCTCCATAATATCCTTTCAAATTTGTGCTTCATTAATCGAACAATTATGGATTTATGTATAGATTTATATATTGAATATTTTCTATATAAATAATAGATGATGATATTATTTGATATCAATGTGATGTAATGGATTCTCATAAGATAATCATCAATTGATATATCTCTTGTATATGCGCAAATATAATATACAATACTCAGCAGATAAAAAAATGCTAGCAATATATTTTTTTTAAAATATCTCGTTTTTCCCCACATCATAATTAACCTTCTCTCTCAATAAATGAGACAGAATTCCTCTGTCTCATTTATTTTACCATGGTGTAAATTGTACATCGACAGTAATATTATTCGGTTCAGCGCCCTGTGAGAAAACTCTTCCTCTGAACAAACTACCTGTTAAATAGACGCCCTGATCAATATCCAGAGGTTGGAGACTACTATTTAATTTTTTTTGTCCCTGTCTCGCAGCAGGATTTCCATCACTGTGACAAATTCTTCCATAAGCACCAAGCCAGGCACTGGTAACACCACTCATCTTTCCATTATTCGTAGCATTTACCTTCATTCTTGAACCTGTCATATCTGAACTTCCGCCACCAGGAATAGACAGTCTACCTTGATAATATTGAGCAGATGCTGCACCGACACCTATTGTTGTGAAAAATAACATACCTGTAAATATCAATGCGTATAATTTTTTTATAAATTTTTAAGTGCTTACTCTGGATGAAGGCTGCACTTTCCTCCTTTTTATTCCTCTATAATAATACCTCCACCTCTAGGTTGTATGCCTGGCCCTGTTATTATTCCTGCATCTGAACACAGAAACGCCAGGCATACAAACGGTAAAATAAGTTTTTTCACAGCTATCATTTTATTTTCCTCCTTATCTTATATAATTATTATAAATTACTCCTTAACGACATACAAGACATGCAGCTAATCATAAAAAATCTTCTTATTTTCCTCGTTTATTCATGATTCTCATCGATTTTTTCCGTACATATACATGATAATCATAGATTGCTTTATATCCTTTCCCGTTATCACACAATAACTCAAGCTCCTCCTCTAAAATTTTAAGATAGAGTTTATCATTTATTTCAAGAAATGGTAAAACCTTTTTTATTAGATATTTCTTTTGTTCTTCATTATTAACTGTTTCAAGATTATAAAAGAACACATATAATAACCAATCAACCATATCGCCCTTTGCAACATCATCCGTTATCAAGTATTGATGCGGTATTGGAAGCCTCAACATGCGATATGCATGAGAGATACAGATTTCGCAACGCACAAGCTTCCTGTCAGAAAGCTTAATAGCTTCCTCCAGATATTCAATACTATCCTCATATCTACCTGCATATAACAAAAGTGTCCCCATATTCATATAACCGGTACTTTTTTGACGCAAAGATAGTTCATCATTGGTCAATAGAAAATTTTTAATTTTCTCTATATATTTACATGCCATACTGATATCAATATCAATATAAGCTGCTATTAACTTCATATATAAATAATACAATTGAATCTTATTATTTGTTTCCTGAAACAGTTTCTCCAATTCTTTTCCAGTATCTAAAAAATTCAGTATTTTGCCCTTTCGTAAATCTGCATTCATTGCAAACAACTGATTGGATAACAGTTGCGATGCATGATACTCATATTTATTCAACACATATCCTATTTTTTCATCTTCATTATGATTCGCATATACATATAGATAATACATTGCCAATTGCTTCAAATCATTATGAAATACGGTAGTAATCGCATCAAGATGATAGAATTCACTTTCAGTGATGACTTGATCCATAGCACTGAAATATGCTTTTAAAATTTCAAACAGCCATAAGATTTCTTCATAGTAGAGAACCCCTCTACAAATTTCAAGCCTTCTACATGCTTTTTCCAACACATTTATGCTTTCCTTTTCTTTTCTAAAATCCATGAGTTTACATACCTGATGCGCTGTTTTATCTATAATCTGATTCCATTCATCGTCTTCCATCACTCGTTTGTTTAGTTTTTCTGCAGCAAATTCGTATATAACATCCCGTACCAACATACGTTGTTTTTCCAAACCGCAGTATAGCTTTGAAGAACATACAGGAAGCTTTGTATCGCTATTTGTATAAAATGCTGACTGTTGCCAAATACCTTCCCCTGTTTCCTTCAAATTCTGATTCCTATAATAGGGTATCAATATATTTAATTTCTGTTTATATGAATCCGTTAATTTCATATAGCATCATCCCTTTCCCCAAGCTAAATATAACATATAGCATATATAAAAAAAAGACAGAATTTTCTGCCTTACTCTATTAATACTATATTTAATGCTGTTAAGCTTTCATTATTTTATTAGGCGATACCATAATTTACTTCATGAAATCCTCTGCAGCTTCGCCATATAAAACCCATCCGTATGTGCAGTATACGGAAATATTGTTCGTTCCTCTATCAGGGTGAAGTTCTCATGCTCCTTTAAAAACGCCTGCACCTGCTTTTCGTTTTCTTTTTTATTCAGCGTACAGGTGGAATATACAAGAATCCCATGTTCCTTTACATGCTCGGCACTCTTTGCAAGGATCGCCTTTTGAATCGGAATCAGCGTATCCATATCACCGCTTTGCATATGAACCTTGATATCACTTTTTCTGGCTAATACCCCATATCCGCTGCATGGCACATCGCATAATACACGATCAAACAGAATTCCTTCGACTTCCTTGAGCTCTGTCGCATCCATAACCTGCGGTTTTAAAATCGTGATACCAAGACGCGCAGCACCCTCCCTGATCAGTTCTACTCTATGCTCATGAATATCGCCGCATACAATGCTGCCATCATTCTGCATCAGCTCAGCCATATGGTTCGCCTTTGTACCCGGTGCACTGCACACATCAAGAATCTGTTCTCCTTTTTGCGGATCCACGATACGTGCAATCAGCTGACTCGCTTCATCCTGTATGGAAAGCAGTCCCTGCGCATACCATGGTGTTGCGGCCAGCGATGCATCATACAGCAAAGCATCCTCACTCAGATATCCCTTTTGAAAGGAGGAATCCTGCTTCATCAGCTCATCTCTTGTTATTTTCCATGTATTTACGCGGGCAGCGTTTGGCTTTGTTTCCATATCCGCTTCACAAATCTTTTGTGCGTTATCCCAGCCGTACTGTGCCTTCCACATCTGTACAAGCCAGGTTGGATGAGAGGTCCTGATTGCCAGAGCTTCCTCCTCTTTGCCTGTGATTTCCCGCTTTCCTCTGCGCTGTACAGCGTGCAGTACAGCATTGACAAGCTTTGCCATGTTCCCATGAATCTGCTTCTTCGTGATTTCTACAGCATCATTGATAATCGCATAGGCGGGCAGCTTGTCCATGTAAAACAGCTGATACACACTCATATCCAGTAAAACACAAACCTCATCACTGGGCAGCTTTTTCACACAATCTTCCCACTGATAGCGGCACAGCCGGTAGTTTTGCAGAGTACCGTAAACAATCTGCGTGATCAGCCCCTTATCCTGCGGCTTGGCCTGATTCAGTCCCTTGCGCAGCAGCAGATTACTGTAGGTCTTATGTAAACAGATATCCCTCAGCATCGTATAAGCGATTCCTCTTGCGTTCATAAATATCCCCTCTTCCTGAAAAATTGTCGATAATACAGATAGCAGCCATAGGTGATCAGAAAGCCCATCGCTGTATCACTCAAAAAATGAGCACCCATAATCATGCGTGTCAGCGGCATGAAAAGAATTGCCGTTCCAATCAGCAGATAACGCCAAACGGACGGTTTCTCATACGGATTCTTTTTCCATTGCAGCCAGCACATAAGGGTTGTAAAGGCTGTTGTGTGACCGCTTGGAAAGGAATTGCTGCCAATCGATCCGCATGGCTTATACCATACACAAAACTGTGCGGCATCCTGCATATCGCGATAGCGGATACGTCCCCACGCCAGCTTGAGAATCGTCGTAATCAGCACCGCACTCAGCAGTACAAGTGTATAAAACACAAAAAATGAAAGATGCTTCTGTATCCAGTTATAGGGAATACGCTGTATCACTAGCTGCACAACAGCGATTAGTCCACCGCTTCCTGCAAGCAGGAGCAGTTGTACACCACTGTTCTGCAGGGAAACCCAGTAATGTAAGGCATCCTGCAGCATATAGTAGGATGCCGCATAGCCGATTAAAAGATAAAAAGCATTTTTCTTTACACGAAACAGCATCGCCATGGCAAGCACGGTCATCATTTGTACAGGTAGTAGTAAAAAGCGTTCAAATATCATACCTGTCATTGGAAGCGTCTGGTACAAGGTATCCGTGATCTGATAATCATAAACTGCACCGAAAGCTAACAGAAGCAGGGCCGCTCCCACCGGTATCCATTCTTTTTTCTGCATAACAGCCTCCTTAATCCAGCGCGACCGGAGATACATCGATATCCAGTCTGGCCTTTTCCTTTGCGGCGAGATGTGCATCATAAACCTCTCGGACACATTGCCCCAGCAGCTCCTGCTGTTTTCCCTTCAGCAGGATGCGCATACGCATCTCATCCTTGCGCTTTGTCAGCTGTGCCGGTCCCAGAATTCGATATCCCGCATGCGCTTCCAGCAGCTTTTTTGCTCTGGCGGCAGCCTTTGCGACCTCCTCCGGTGAGGTATGGGAAAAAATCATGGAGGCCAGATAGGTATACGGTGGATAGCCTGCAATATGCCGGTATTTCATTTCGTTCTGAAAAAAGGCTCGATAATCATGGTGCGCCGCACACTGTATGGCATAATGTGTTGTATCGTATGCCTGAATAATGACCTCCCCCGCCTTGGCACCGCGCCCGCTTCTTCCCACCGCCTGCTCCAGCAGATCGTAGGTCAGCTCTGCACTGCGATAATCACTGCGATTCAGCATGGCATCCCCGTTGATGATACCAACCAGTGTCACATTTTCAAAATCCAGCCCCTTTGCAATCATCTGTGTTCCCATAAGAATATCCGCCCTGTGCTCACCAAAGGCAGCCAGCAGCTCCTCGTGGGCATTTTTTTTCCCTGTCGTATCCGCATCCATGCGAATAATCCTGGCATCCGGAAATTTGATCTGAACAAGCTCCTCCAGCTTTTGCGTACCCAGCCCGAGATACCGCCAGGTATCACTGCCGCATTCGGGACAGTAATTCGGTACCGGCATCGTATATCCGCAGGTATGGCATTTCAGCTGTTTATCATCCTTGTGATAGGACATCGCCACCTCACAGTGCGGACACATTACGACATGGCCGCAGCCGATACAGCGAAGGATCGGTGTATAGCCTCTGCGATTCAGAAGCAGAAGTATCTGTTCCTTTCTTTGCAGCCGCTCATACATTGCAGCCAGCAGCTCATTGCTCAGCAGATAGCTCTCTCCCCGACCGACCGCCTTGCGCATTTCCACCAGCTTTACATCCGGAAAGCTGCCATTGATGCGGCTTGGCATTTCAATCAGCCGATAAACCCCCTTAATTGCTCTAGCATAGGTTTCCAGAGAAGGCGTGGCACTTGCCAAAACGACCAGCGCATGATGATGTCTTCCTCTTTGCAAAGCGATATCGCGACAATGATAGCGTGGAGAGGAATCCTGCTTATAGCTGGTATCGTGCTCTTCATCCATGATGATGACACCCAGATTATCAAACGGCATAAAAACCGCACTGCGTGTACCGACCACGATCTGCACCTGATGCCGGCGGACAAGCTGATACTGCTCGTATTTCTCCTGTGCATTCAATCCGGAATGATAAATTGCCACATGACTTCCAAAGCGCGCCGTTACCCGGTTTACCATCTGCGGAGTCAAAGAGATTTCCGGTACCAGAATCAGAACCTGCTTTCCCTGCTGCATGACAGACCTTGCCAGCTGCAGAAACACCTCTGTTTTCCCACTGCCGGTCGCACCATGCAGTAAAACAACCTCATGCCCGCTTACCTTCTGCAGGATATGCAGCGCCTGTTGCTGCTCCGGGTGAAGGGGCAGATCCTGCTGTGTGATTTCCTTTGACAAAAGTCGTGCCTGCACTTCTTTTTCATATACCTGTGCCAGCCCGAGCTCTACCAGCTTTTTACCAGGTGTTTTATAAATCTGATAAAACTGTGAGCGAAGCATTTCCTTTTCTTCCTGCAGTGCCTGTAATGCGGCACGCTGCTTTACCGTCAGCCCATCCCCATCTTTCACATAACGTATCCAGGCTTCCCTCTTTGCATGTCCATGCGTTGATTTTGGTTTCAGCTTTGCCGGAAGCATGCACTGGAAGCAGCTGATCATCGGTACGATACAGGTTTTCGCCATCCATTCACCGAGAGCAAACAGCTCCTCATTCAGCAGCGGTTCCTCATCAATCACCTTGTCAATCGGACGTATGGTGAAGCCGTATCCGGCAGCCTGCTGCTCCGTGATCGTTTCCACCTGCATAACAAAGCCGATAATCGAGGTTTTCCCGAATGGCACCTGTACACGAACTCCCCGCTGTACAGAAAAGCCGTCGCAGGCATAGGTAAAGGTATGGTCCAGATGCATGATGGGATGTTCAACAAATACCTGTGCTATTTTCATATGCCGCCTCCTGTTCGAATGGTATTATTTTATCACAAACCAAAGCAGAATCCTATGCTGCATACCATATTTATATAGGAACAATATCACACTGAAAAAAACAGATCTGCATATCCCGGATTCATACCGCGCATATGCCGCAGACACAGGCTGAAAGAATCGTATCCGCTTATCACTACCTGATGAAAGCTTCATACAGGACTAGTCATTAAATATTGAAATAACTTTCAGTTTGCAAGTATACTCTTTACTGTCCGTCATCGCTTTCTATACCTGCATCAGCATTTACTGTTTTTTTCAGTGTGCTACAAAGCGCTAGCTCATGAACCAAACATTGTAAACTTAAAAACGATCTGTCCATCACACAGACCGTTTTTCCTTCATCTTCTTTTAAACCGATAAATGCCGGTACAAAGCATTGCAAATATGGATACAACTCCAGCCAGCAGCCAGATTTCATTTCCAGTAGAATCAAAGGTATCCGCCGCTGTATGCTTCACAGCAGTCTGTGATTTTTCAGGACTGCTTTTCTGTACTCCAGCAGAATCAGCGTGTTCAAGCTTCGTATGTTCTGCTTTTACCTCATCCTTTTCAAAAATAACATGAATGGTATGATTTTCACTGACAGAAGAAAATGTATAGCTATCCAGCTGTCCCATAGATTTACCATCAACGACGACATCCTGTACATGATAACCCCTGTAAGGTTTAAAGGTATAACTCATGCTCTCTCCTGCCGTTACCTTTCCTGTACATTCTGTGTATACTATACAGGAAGCATGCAAAAGGACAACGCAAATTTCATATTTCTGCTATACTATTACTGAAAGGATGGAAATATGCATAATTACCTTGAAACACTTCCCTTCTGGAAGGAGCTTACAGATGACCAAAAGCAGCTGTTATCTACCCATATCATAGAGCGCAGCTTTCAAAAGGGGGACATTCTCAATCACGGCAGTCAGGAATGCACCGGTCTGGAAATGATGGTAAAAGGACAGGCACGTATTTTCATGATGTCACCGCAGGGGAATGAAATTACGCTGTACCGTTTATTGGAACAGGATGTCTGTGTATTGTCGGCAGCCTGTATGATTCATTCTCTGACCTTCACGGTCAGCATGGAGTTTGAAACGGATGCCGTGATCCTGCTCATTCCCAAGCAGATTCTGCAGATCGTTTCATCACAAAACTGCCGGGTAAAGGATTTTACGATGGAGCTGGTTGCGGATCGCTTTTCCTCCGTGATGAACACCATGCACGATGTCATGTTTTCCAGCAACGAGCACCGACTTGCCCAGGCGCTTTTAACACAGATGCAGCTTCAGGAAGCCGCTTCCCTTCAGCTCACACATGATACGCTGGCACATGAGCTGGGGACTGCCCGTGAGGTTGTATCCCGCCTCTTGAAGCAATTTCAAAGGGATGGTCTGCTTCAGCAATCCAGAGGCTGTATCACCATACTTGATGAGCAGCGGCTTACCCGCCTATAAAGTTGTTTATAAAAAGCGGGCAGAATACCCCCGCCTCAGTGGTCGATGAACGCTTGCTCTATAGCTGGCAGTAGTTCACTAAACATCATATTCTGCTGTATGGCATTTCGTTACACGCATGCAAACTGCTTCACCGACATGATGCTTTTACATCAGATATACAAAGTCAAAAAACGGCAGAAGGTGTTTCTGTCGTTTTTTTCAGCTGCTTGATTGTCATGCTTCCTGCGCATGTACAGATGTACAGGAAATTAGACCTTATGTAAGAATCTGCAACTGTCTCTTTCTGATATAACAGCCGTGACGGCCACTCTAAGATGCAGCCGATGGAAAAACTTGTATGGTGCAGCGGAAATCCCTTACAAACTTGGAGCGGATAACAGCTGCTACCGCTTGCTTATCTGAGAAACTGCCGATTCTAGCGGACCTTCTGAAGCAGCTGACGGGCTTTCACGATTTCATCAATATTCATACAGGTGCTGATGATGGCAAGGCGTCCCTGTTCCTCACATATTACACGTCCTCTGTCCTGACCCCATATAAGACTGCCGTCCTTCTGCACCATACGATAGCGTGTTGTATATTCCATACCTTCGCGGAAAGTCGTGCCGAGATCAAGCTCCACCTGTGCCCTGTCTTCCTGATAAATCGTATTCTCCACCATTCCGTTGATTCCCTGATAGAGATCCTGATAGCTGTCATAGCCCAGAAAATGAATCATCTCCTCATTGGCAAAGTAGAGTGGAAAGCCTTTCTCGCAAAACCCTCCAATCATACCTCCCGGAAAAGATTCTGCATACAGCTTTGCGGCATGCTCCTTGTTTCTTTTGGTCAGCTGCCGCGGTGAATCCCTCTGATTGGCAATTCCCAGCAAATGATGCAATAGGCGCTGCGATTCCAGCAATTCATCCTCCTGCTTCTTTATCTTTGTGATATCCGTTAACAGGCTGTTATAAATGCGCACACCCTCCTCTTCGCGGATATAGCGGATATGCTGTTCCACCCATATGGTTTCACCGGTTTTTGTAAACAGCCGGAATTCCACGCTGCAATCCGTTTTCCACTGCTTTGGATTCGACCAGATACGCATCACCTCATCATGATCACGCTCATCAATGTACTCCAGCATTCCGTTTTCCAGAATATCCTGCAGCTCCTGTGTCGTATAGCCGTGCAAAAGGGATAGACCTGCACTGATTACACGACAGCTGAGCCGCTCATCGGGGTACACCTGATATTCAAATATATCTCCGGGCATCGTCTGTAGGATTGCCAGCAGCTCCTTCTGCAGACTCATCGTGGTGCTCACATCGCTGACTGATCCGTAGAACAGCTTGCGATTTCCCTGTTTATGCAGGAAAAAGGCCTGCATATGCATCCACATAAGCTCTCCGTTCAGACGGTACCGCCGAAAGGTTCCACTTGCCCCCATGGATTCCGCTTCCTGTGCCTTATGGAAGATATCCCATACAAGCGGCATATCCTCCGGATGAATCTGACGGGTGATGAGTCTGCTGCGCTCCTGTAAATCCACAGCATTGCAGCCTGTAATACGGTAGTAGCGGTCATTTACCATCAGAATCTGTAAATGCGTATCATCCTCGATTTCATACAATGCGATTCCTCCCAGAATATTGGAAAGCATCGCTTCACTTGTAATATCCTTGTGAAATAAATCCTCCAGATCTATACTGGGCAGGCGTTTCGCCTGCATGCCGCGAACATCAATACGCCCGGCATCCGCAAGAAGCTCACAGAAGTGGTCCCGGCTCATCGGCTTATAAAAATAATAACCCTGCATATATTCACAATCGAGGTTTAACAGGCGGTCCGCCTGTTCATGGGTTTCCACACCCTCTGCAATCATCCGCAGGCCAAGCCAGCGTCCCATCGAGGTTATGGACTCCAGGATACTGGAATTTCTCGTATTCTGATGATTGGATGTATCCAGAAATTTCATATCGATTTTCAGAATATCCAGTTCAATGTTCGACAGCATGTTCAGGGAGGAATATCCACTGCCAAAATCATCCATCAAAACGGTGAAGCCGCATGCCCGCAGTTCATTTACAGTGGCAATCAATTGATCGAAATTCTCAGCGTAGGCACTTTCCGTTATCTCTATTTCCAAAAGCCGGGATGGTATTTCGTATTTTTTTATTAGTGCAGTAAAGACTTCACACAGGCGGAACTGAAGCATATCCACCCTTGAAACATTCACACTGACCGGTACCACCGCAGCTTTTTCATCAATCTGTCATGCAGGAAGCGGCAGACCTCCTCCCATACATAGGAATCCAGCTTATAAATAAAGCCGCTTGTCTCCAGAATGGGAATAAATTCTCCCGGCGGCAGCAGACCGCGCTGGGGATGCTGCCATCGCACCAGTGCCTCGGCTGCGAGTATACGATTCGTTCTGGCACTGACCTGCGGCTGATAATAGACAACGAATTCCCGGTTATCCAGTCCGTTTTTCACACCGAACAGTACCTCCTGACGGTTTTCAATCAGTTTTTTCATCGAATCCTGATACACAGCAACGCGGCTCGCATAATTGCCTTTTCTGCTGGCTGCGGCAATTGCCGCCCGATCACACATCTGAGCAATCGGAAGCGTTTTATCCTGAATCATATAAATACCTACCGTGGGAAGAAATTTGATGGAAGCATCGTAGTTCTGTATCCAGCCGATGATCTCGGGCTCCAGCTTTTTTACATCACAGGCAGCCTGCGGCAGCAGCATGACGAACTCATCGCCGCCTATGCGTGTTGCAATGCCATTTAACTCCTGCACCTTTTTACGTATCTGATAGGAGATATACATCAGCAGATGATCCCCCTCCTGTATACCATACCAGTCATTGAACAGCTTAAAATGCTCGATATCGATATCTACAAGACCATACTCCTGATGAACATCCTGCATAAGGCGTTCCTGAGCAAGTCGTTCAAAGGTCGTTTTCCCATACAGCCTGGTAAGCTCATCGTAATGAGGCTTGTAATCCTGTCCGGCTGCGGGATTTGGAACTCCTCTGACATCGTATCTATCATACAGAGACAGGTATCCGTCAGCTCTTCATTGGAGGAAGCAGTGATTTGGAATTTCATCCAGCGATATGCACCATGCAGCAGGATGCGGAAGCTGCAGCTGACATGAGAATATACGGCAATGCGTTTTTCCAGGGTGTCCAGATTCCAGAAATCTTCAAAATCTGCACGGTCTTCCTTATATACATACCGTGTACACAGCTTCTGTAGCAGCTTACACAGCGAGCCGTTTTGTGAAAGCCGTGGCTGCTGCCTGAGATTCTCATAAAGCATGGTAAAGGAATCCCTTTGTATATGAAGCTCCACAATGGCATACAGCAGCCCATCAGTTTGTGCATGGATCACACTGCCGGCTTTCCCAGGAGCTGCCGCATGCATGGATATCAGGGTACACAGCCCTTCCTTCGGCCATTCCACCTGAATCGCGACATACTCCATCCAGATTTCCAGCTTTTGATTGTATAGCAGCCTGTTTTCTATCTTTTGGTGTCCTGTCTTTTTCAGCGGGCAGTCAAAACAGGGCGTTTTGCTCTCCTGCAGCATTTGATAGCAGAATGCATGCTGTTCACATCCGGGAAAGGTCTGTTTTGCGGTTTCATCCATATAAACGATTTCATAATGCTGATTGATAACAAAAACACCCTTTTCGATTTCTTCATTGTTCAGCTTTTTATCCATAGGCGTGCTCCTTTACGACAGGAAGATTACAATACTTTCCTTTATTGTACTATTTTCCAGATAAAACCTCAATGAAGATTCCGATGTTCCCTGCTATTTCAATCTATTGTTCCAGCCGGAAAGAGCGCTTTTTGTCACTACGATGCTATTTATACCTTTGAAGGAATGAAAGCTTACTCTTGTAAATCATAATGCTGTATTCGCACAGCCATCCCAAAAGACAAACAAAAGGTACGGATAAGACCGCATTCAGGTCAGGTTAACCGGCAGAAAGCGGATACAGCTGACATGTACACTCCTGTACAAAAGCCATGATTGCATCCCTTATTACATGCCGGTAAATCAATTGCCACAGGCATAACCAACCATACGCAATATCAAAATACCCGAATACGGTAAGCATCCTATAGGATTCTGAATCAGATATGTGAATTTGTATCCATATCCTATTCCTTCTGCAGGGAGGTGTTTATACTATTTTGGCTTATGAAGGTATTATGAGTGACCGCATGCTTTTTCATATAGAACCAGATGACAGCAAGCATGGCAGTGGAGGACAGCGGAGATACCAGTCCGTAAACGGCAAGAACCTCCACCCTGTAATGCATCAATGCAAAGAGCAGCGGTACGCGGATCACCAATGCGCCACCACAGCAGTTCAGCATGGTAAATACGGTTTTTTCACTTCCATTCAGATATCCGTTCATACAGAACAGGATGGAAACAGCAAGATAATCCAGACTGCAGCCTCTTAAAAAGGGGATTCCTGCACGGATGACTGCTGCATCCCTGGAAAACAGAGAAATCATGGATTGCGGGGACAGCTGTGCCCATAAAAAGAACAGAGAGGAACAAAGCATGGATACGCAGATTCCATAGCGGACGAAGCCGACAGCACGCTCTTTTTTACCGGCTGCCAGATTCTGTGCAGTCAACGCTGTCAGGGCATTGGAGACAGAGGTTGCCGGAAGCATGGCAAAAATATCAAATTTACTGGCAATCCCAACGGCGGAAGCTGCATACACTCCAAAACCATTTGTGATGGCAGTCAGATACAGAAAGGAGAAGCGCACCATGCATTCCTGAAAGGAAACAGGAATACCAATGGCAATCAATTCCTTCAGCACTGCTGTATCCAGCTTCAGACAGCGTCTTGAAAAGTGAAGGGCTGAACCCTGACGTCGCATATACCATATCGCGATCAGCATGCTGATTCCCTGTGAGGCAACCGTGGATATCGCCGTTCCTGCTACTCCCATATGAAGAACACCCACAGTAAACAGATCGCCTGCAATATTGCAGACACAGGCAGCAGCCACAAACAACAACGGGCTTATGGAATCCCCATAGCCGCGCAGGAGTGCGCTGAAAGCATTATATTCACAAATGAAGAAAATACCGGTTATGCAGATAAAGACATACTGATAGGCCTGTGCCATAGATGCCTGCGGTACCTGCAGCAGCTGAAGAATCATCCCTGTGCTGAAGGCCAGTATCAGGCTCAGGATAATAGAGAACAGTGCAAAAAAGGTAATCGTGGTACCGATCGTCTTTTCGATTTTATCAGGCTGCTGCCTGCCTGCATATTTTGCGACAAGAATGGTAGCTCCCAGTGTCAGTCCGGAAATCACGCTTGTGATTATCTGTGTGACCTGTGTGCCGGTGGATACCGCCGCAATGCTTTCCGCCGGACAATAAGCTCCGATAATCATCAGGTCAGCCGCCCCGTACAGTGCCTGCAGCAGATTGGCAAGCAGAAACGGTATCGAAAAGCGCAGCAGTACCTGCAAAATATTTCCCTGTGTAAGTGATGCGGTGTGTTTCATAAAATCTCTCCTCATTTTTCTTGTTCTTATTGTAAAGGCAGCTCTTCCCATATTCTGTAGCCTATGTTACAATTCAGAGAGAAAAATTTTAAGGGGAGATGGATATGCGTCAGATTAAAATTCCAGAGGAGCTGTACCACTGCTTTGAAGCGGCAGGCTATCGGCAGCACTATGAGGCCAATGAGGATATCTATATGCAGGGAGATGATGCGGGACGTATTTACTTTATCAGGAAAGGACGTGTACGTGCCTATTATGTGACCTCTCAGGGGCGTGAATTAACGTATGAAATTATTGAAAAGGGCAGGATATTCGGTGAATCCTCCTTTCTTTCACAATGTGCCAGACCGGTCTGCGTGGCAGCAGTTACACAGGTTGAGCTGATGGCCTGCGATCTGAATCAGCTGTATGTGTATATGGAGCAATCCCCCGGACTTATGTAGATCATGCTGCAGCTGCTGTCCAATACCTGTAATCATTTGACCGCACAGCTGCGCCGTATCACGCTGTATGACCGCTATCAGCGTATTGCCAGCCTGCTGCTGTCGGAAACAGCTGCACCTGATTATGACCGCGGTATCACTTCTTCCAGCATCCCCTATACCCAGGAGGACCTGGCACTGATCCTGAATCTCAACCGGGTAACGGTAAACCGGGTACTCAGTGAGTGGAAGAAAAAAGGCATTGTGACAGCTTCCTATGGAAAGATCACGATTCTCAAGCGTACCAGTCTGGAGGCGCTGTTTCCGGCAGCATCACCAAAGCATTTGACTCGTTGAACATGAAGTAAGCTTCCTGTGAATACGGATACTTAAAAATGAAAAAAGAGTGACATCGACAAAATCACTCTTTTTTTATCATTTGATATCTGCTTCTATTTTGCCAGCGTTTTATCGATATCCGCCAGCTCTTCTTCCAGCTCACGGATAAATTCCTTCTTATCCGCTATCTGTTCCTCCATATCATTGATTGCCCGTTCTCCAATCAATCCGATAATATCATTCTGCATACGCTTGATCTGACGCTGCTGATCCAGAATCAGCTCCTGCTTGCGTGCACGTGCCTCCTGCATTCTCTGACGCCACTGCGCATGCCGCTGTTCATTCCAGTTGCGCAGCCCTTCAAAATAGGAATCCATTGCCGTACGGAATTCCTTCCAGATGTCATCTTCTCTTTCTCTGCCGCAGGAACCGATGCTTTTCCATTCCTTGCTTAGATTTTTCATAACATCCGTATGCTCCCGGGTATATTCCCCACGCTGTGCAATTTCATTTGCCTGCTCTACCAGCCTGCGTTTTTCCTCGTATTTCCCATCCTGCTGTTCGTGCAGCTGATCATAGTATTCGCCTCTTCGATCATAGAATTTCTGACGGCTTTCATTAAAGGCATTCCACAGACGATCCTCATGCTCACGGCCCGCACTTCCTGCCGCCTTCCACTGATCCATCATCGCACGGAATTTTTCTCCTGTCTTGTTCCATTCAACAGAATCCGCCAGTGCTGCTGCCTCTTTGATCAGCCCTTCCTTTATTTCTTTTGCATTCGAGAACTTCGTCTGCAGATTTTCCCAGTGCTCATGCTTGCGGTCAAAAAATTTCTGACGAGCCGCATTGAAGGCATCCCATAATTCATCATCTGTTTCTTTTCCTGCTGTTCCCGATGCCTTCCATTGCTGCATCAGCTCATTCATTTCCTCTGTTGCCTGATTCCAGTCATCGGAAGCAGCAACCTTTTCCGCACGGTCAATCAGCTCCTGCTTAATGGCCTGATTGCTCTGATACCCCTCTCTACGCTTCGCATAAAAGGCATCCATATAGCTGTCAAATTCTTCGTTCAGCGTTTCTTCATAGGCACTGTCCCAATAAGAAATGCGTTTCCATCTCCTCTTTAAATCTGAAATTTCACGGAACACCGTGTTCCAGTCGGAAGATATTTCAATATTCTTCGCTTCTTCAATCAACGCCTCTCTGCGCCGAATGTCCTCATCATAGTCATTTACTTCAAAATCATCATGATCATTGTACATATGTATTCCTCCAGTAAGGGCGATTCCACCACAATCGCCTGCTATCAACTTAAATTCTATCTCAAATACGCTAAAAAGTCATTCATTTCTTTCATTTTTGTATAGAAATTGCGCTGATTATCATAATTTGGCGATAAAAGATAAAAAAATACTACATCACTGCATATTTTCATAATCAAAACAAGGCTTCTTCTGTAATTGTCTACTGAAAATATACGAAGCGCAGATTTTCCTCCATAGCTTCGCTGTCTCTTATCAGACTGTAGGGTTTATCTGCATGTTGAAGAACACCTGTTGCATAAAAAAAAGCATGATGCACAATCATAACATCCAAAAGCAGGTGAGTTGTTAAAGCAAAGATGATTCCTATACCGTTTCTGCATCACCTCTGTTTACATACAGCCTGCTTCTATCTGATGGAAGGCTGTATCACCGAGCACTGTCTTGATGTTCAGTCAGCTATCCTTCATCATACTGATGATTCTTTGGATTGCATAGCGTAAAGGCAGAAAAGCTGTCCTTACTTTTCTGCCTGTATATCATCATTCTTCCTTTGAAACCACATGTGAGCAGAGATAGCGAACCTTCCCCTTACTGCTGTTTCCATATTCAATCGCTTCTTTCGGACAGCTGCAGATACATGCCATGCAGTGGGTGCAGCTTTTCCCCCAGTCCGGTACCCCCTGCTTCAGTTGAATATTGCCCAGCGGACAGACCTGTTCACATTTTCCGCAGGAAATACATGCATCCGTTGCGTAAAATTTATCCGCATGTACGATCAAAGGATAAAATAAAGGATTGATCCAGGCACTGTTCACAAAATCCCTCACACTTATTTCCGGTTTTGGTATTCTGCGATTTGTCCGTATATACTCAGCTGCCTCTGCAATCTGCTTTTCTGCGTTATGGATGATGGTTAAAGCCTCCTGCTTTTTGGGAGCATCATAGAGTGCGATATAGTTTTCCGGCATGACGATTTGCATGCATCCCTGATAGCTCCATCCTTTTTCTTTGCAGAGCCGTTCAAGATAAGCACCGGCATTTCCAATCGATCCGCCGCAGGTCATTACAAAATACAGTTCCCTGCTTCCCGTCAGCTCCACTGCTTTCAGCCATTCTTGAACAACACGCGGAATCCGCCATGCATAGGTTGGAGCAACAATCACCCAGGGCTGCTTTGCATACAACGTGTCCTTCTTCCTCTGTCGTATGGAAGAAAACAGATCAAAGCCTTCATCCTGCAACTCCCTCTGTAATCGTTTTGCCACATAGGCACTGTTTCCGGTTCCTGAAAAATATACAATCATAGATGTCTCTCCTCCTCTTCCTTCTGTAAATGAATCACACTGTCATAGATGAGGTCAATCAGCTGCTTGACCTGTTTCCACTGGGTGTTGTCCGCACTGATATAATAATAGTTTTTTGTCCCCTCCTTCCGCATATCAACAATACCTGCTTCCTTTAGAATCTGCAGATGATGCGATACAGAGGGTCTGGTCAAATGAGCCCTTTCAGCTATTTCATTGACACGGATTCCCGATCGCTCGCTTTGGATCAGTATCAACAAAATGACCTGCCTTGTTTCATCACCAATGGCAGTGAATGCCGTTTTACATGTATGAAAGCCGCTGGTGATATGCGCAATGCGCTTCTGACATTCCTTATCCATGAAAGTCCCTCCCTACATATAGCGGATATCGGCTGTATCCCGCTGTGCACTTCTCTGATATCGTATCTTAGGATACCCCAGAACCAGCGTTGTGACCGCTTTTTTTCCTTTTGGTATGTGCAATGCCGCCCGCAAGCTTCGCGAATGGTTCACCACCATGGTGAAGAATCCGCTGTACAGTACCCCTAAGCCGTTTGCCTCCGCAACAAATTCCATATTCTGTGCAGCCAGTGCCCCGTTAATTTCCTCTTTTGCTGCTATAACGATGGCAACCGGTGCCTGAAAAAAGAAAAAGTGATCATCAATGACGGTTCTCCTGGCCATGGAGCTGAACAGATTTGCAACCGGCTTCAATCTTCGAAAGAATTTCACTGCCTGCTGCTCCAAAGAAGCCTTTTCTTTATCGATAACGATATATGTCACATCCTGTTTGTTTTCTGCTGTATGTGTCAGTCTGCCGGCTTCCAGAATCTGAGAAATCACTTCGGCAGGGATTTCCGTTTCCTGAAACTGACGGATGGTTCGACGGAAACGAATCACCTCCAGCACCTTTTGAGGATCAAGGCGTACGCTGGATGCCTGCTCAACGGCAGCTTCACTGTAGCCGCTGATCGTGACGGCTTTCTTCGGACAGATTGCAGCACAGTGTCCGCACATGATACACTCTGCTTCCAGTATCTCTGCCTTTTTATCTTTTAGTTGTATATTGCTGGTGGGGCAGTCTTTCGCACACTGACCACAACCGATGCACAAGGAAGGATTTATTTGTATTTCATGTCTGTTCATAACGGACTCCTTTCGTTAACATTCTTTAACCATTATAACAAACTTCTGCAAAATTGCAGTATCCGTAAAGAAACTCGTTACCAAAGAAATTATACACAAAACAGGAAAAGACCTACCCTTCGTATTTCAATCTTTCGCACTCCCGCTTCTAAAGCATCTCATGATAACCGGATGCTTGTTTTTTGCTTAACGTCCTTTTCAAACCGGAACATAGCAGTGCTGCAGCTTTGCTATACACAGAATGGCATTCAATATCGAAAGCTGCGCATATATTGAAGGGTCTTTCTTACTTTAAGGTGTTTGCAAAAGGAAGACTTCAACTTCTATTGATAAATACAATCGTGTTGAAGTCTCCCTGTTTTGAGTTTCCCTACAATCGAGAAAGAACCAAATTGGATACCGTGGGTTTTTGAGATAAGAATAAAACATGAAAAAGAGCTGTCTTTGCAGCTGCGTTTTCAATTATACAGTATATTTTGATGAATCATTCCATGATAGTTTGTTGAATTTAAACGCACACAGCGACCACTTATAAATTCAATCAAAGCTTGCTGCTTTCATTCCTATATAGGAGATTCCTTTACTGTCCCTTACACCTTTTCCATACGAAGGACAGCATCCCCATAATAACAGATATAGGCAGCATTTTCATCATGAAACAAGATAACCTGCTCCGCCTGTTTCTTTTCTTCATCATATAAATAAACACTTGATGCGGAAGTGGTGAGGATGTCCAAGTCGGTTTTCATAATACGATCAACAATCTCTTTCATATTCACCCGCAAATCATATTGATACGGTGTGGTTTCCTTCACCTCCCAGTTTGATACTGCGGATTCCTTTTCGTCATACTGGAAAATACAGTACCCCCAGCGGCCGTGTCCATCCGTAAATGTACAGGAGTAGAATTGCTTATCTGTGTACAACTCCTTCAGCTCATGATTGCGTATAGAAACTCTGGCAAAGCTGTCATAATTCCAAATCGGCTGATCGATATCCTTTGTTTCTTCGTGAACCCACATCGCCATGAATCGCTGCACACTCTTATGCTTCATAAATGCCATAGCCGCTGCCGTACCATCTCCCCCGTAATACGAAGCTATCGCCTTTTCAAGCAATGCCTGCTTCAAAGAGAGCAGCATATCCTTATGCCACATGCTTTGTACTGCAGTATATCCGGCAGTATCCTTACATGCCGTCATAAAAAATATGACCGACAGAGCAACCAGAAGCATTCTAATCTGCTTTATCATAAACCTTACCTTCCGATATGCATCCCTGCCCCCACAGTAGCTGCACACATCTTCTTCCTTTCTTTACAGGCTGTCAGTAACACCCTCACTCTTTTCTTCTGATAAATTCCACAAAGGCAAACATGATGGAAATAACGCTCAGAACAGCAACAATCAACTCCGACATGTTGTTTGCATATTCTGCCATCTTTGGCTCCATAATGCCAAGTATGAGATAATAGCTGCACCAGAGCAGCCCCAGCAAAAGAACAAGGCAGGTGACATACTTGAGCAGACCTGCCGCTTTACTGATGAATTTGATATTTCTTGCGATTTGTTTCTGCGTATAGTCCTTTTTTATCAGCTTCTTTTTTACACCGCCGCCCACGGCACCTAGGATCAGACCTACGGATAAACTGACGCATATCGAAAAGTATACACTCATAAGATCCCATCCTTTTCAAATATCAGATCCATTATGCGGATACAGCCGTTTGCACTGATTTCTGTCGGTATCATTCCAGCATACCGGTAACCCTTTACGGCATAGTCATTTATGATATCGCGATGCTCCATCGTGACTGCCAAAACCACATCCTTCATTATGTAAGCAACATTACCATATTCATATTGTTTCATAGGGTCTCCTTCCTGCGAACCTCTTGTAAATAGTCTTGTTTCTGTGTCCTAAAATAAGCATCAATGAATTTTTTTGAAGGCGTGTATATGTTCTTTGGAAGCTGATCGACTGGAAACCATTTCCATTCATCCTGCTTTTCCGGCTCCATAACACAAAGCGTCCCGCTGCAGGCACGGGCTATCACCTGAATGGTGACATAATGCTTACCCGGCTGCAGATCATCAACGGCACTATACACCTGTAAGTCATTGATATCCAGATTGGTTTCCTCTTTTGTTTCCCTTACGGCACCCTCTAAAATCGTCTCCCCATACTCCTGCTTTCCACCCGGAAGACACCAGGAATCCGGTTCATAAATCCCACCGGTATCCGCTGCACTGCATACGCGGTGTCCCAGTAGCAGCCTTCCGTTTTGAAGAATCAAAACACCGATTCCTACACGTATATAAGCATCCATAAGCTTCACTTCCTTTTTTCCTTGATATTCAATCAATCATCATGCAGATGGCCTGTCAGATTAGGTGATTTTCCTTACAATACCGGTAGATTTCTTCCTCCCTGACACTGCCGCAGATTACATCCGCCACGGCCTTTACATTCTGACTGGCATTGTCCATGGCGATGCCGGTTCCAACTGCCTGCAGCATTTCAATGTCATTGGTATCATCTCCAAAGGCGATGGCTTCCTCTTTGGTGAACGGAACATAGTCCAGAACCTTTTTGACACCGAATCCTTTTCCACCATTTGCCGGTATGATATCCACCGCTCTCGTTTATTCCTACCTTAATCTAAATTATAGTAAACAAAAGAGGTAATGTACAGCAAATACGCTGCATTACCACCTTTTCCTGTTATATTTCGTATGCTACAGGCTTTAACGCTTGGACGCATGGCGGATGAGAGAAGCCCCGCTGTAAATATGCTGCATTCAAAATCTGTTAAGCACAGACCTTTCCACCATTCCAGCTTCTGCTGTCGTCATGCAGCTGTGAGGCATGATGACAGTCACTATCTGTTTGACGGTAAGCCTTACTGCCATACGCGTTGTCTTTATCAAGTCTTACAGCACCTTTTTTGGAATCCGCGGCATGTGCTTTCCCCTGTTGCTAAACTCTCACACAGTATGTGTTTTCTCTGCAGTATTTGGCAGCCGTATACAGATGCACAGCCTGTTTTGCACATATTCTGCAGAGATGCTGCCATGCATGCGCTCCAGTAGACTCCGTGCAATTTCCAAGCCGAGGCCTGTTGCGTTATCCGCATGATGCACCGTGTAAAAGCGGTCAAATAGACGGGCAACCTGTACCTGATCCAATCCGGATGCCGTATTGATAAACAGAATATCCCCCGTATCCTTCAAACAGATTTCCAAATCACCATCACTGTATTTTAAAGCATTGTTCATAAGATTCGCCAGTACGCGAGTGAGCATTGCTGCATTCAAGCTGCGCACAATCTTTCTTTGCGGCATATGAACAACCGGTTCAATGCCTCGTCTTTTTAAAACAGCATAAAAGCCAGCTATGCTTTCCTCCAGAACATCATTCAAAGCAACCGGTTCCAGTCTATCGTCATGTTCCGTTATTTCTGTGAGCGAGTATTGAAACAGTTCCTCGCTTAGCTGTATCATCTGATCCACACGGTTGCGGATATCTTAAAGCCAATGCCCCATACTGCCTCGATATAATCCTTGTTGCTTACATCACGCAGCTTTCTCCTCAGATTACTGATATGCATTTTCAATGAGCTTTCTGTACGTCCGGTGTATCCTCACTAATCTGTTCCAGCAGTAACGATTTTGTAATGACCTGATCGGGGCGCTGCATCAGCAGCTTCAAAATTGCATATTCCGTTCTTGTCAGCGAAACCACCTTATCCTGCACATGCGTTGTATGCGTTTTTGGATCCAGCCGGATATCATCATAAATAAGACAGGAAGCAGCTTCTGAAATTTCTGTTTTACGCAGCTGTACAGCGATTCTTGCCAGCAGCTGTTTCGCATCCGGTACGGTTTCATTTAATTCCCAGTTTGATATTGTCTGTCTGGTGACACCAACTATCGCGCCAAGCTGCTCCTGTGACAGCTGAAGCTGTTTTCTTGCTCTCCATATATTTGTTCCTAATTCCATGTTGACTCCTTTCATGAATGATTATACGATATGGGCTTCTTCTACTCCAGCAAAGCTGTTTGGAAGTCTGTCAAAGATTTTTAACATTTGCATATGTTCTCTGTTTTGTATCTGTTTTATGTATCCTTTCTACGAATATACGAAATCAGAGTTGTTCTGTAATATGAATCAAAGGGGGTTTGTATAAGAGACAGTTTTATGCATTTTGCGGTTCTTCTTTTAAACGGCCGCATCTATATGGAGTCGCATTCCCCATATGTACCAGTGCCAGCACATCTGTTCTGCATACATTCCAGAATTGTATATCCACACATTCGCTTTCTGCATGACATGCTGTACGATTGTGTGGAGGATGCCGATCGACACCTGTTTATTTATCTTTATTCTTTGTTTTCTGCATCACATCATAGCATAGGAAATCACCGTTTTCTGTCGGTATGATATGATATGCACTTTCCCTGTAGCCGCGTTTGATATAGATTGCCTTTGCCGGCAGCGATGCATCGAGTCTACAGATATCTGTACATTTGAATATTTTCTGCTCTGCAAAATCCATTAGCCTGCGGCCATATCCCTTTTTCTGGTGTGCCGGCAGAACAAACAGCCTGCATATCTCATGATTTTTCAGCGTGACAGTACCGACGGCAAGCTGCTTCTCATTCAATAAAAGATAAACACTGCCGGCTTTCAAATCCTGACGAATTCCTGTGTCATTATGGTGTGAGAGAAAAAAATCTACTGCGCCCTTCGGATAATAGTGAGGATAGATTTCCTGTATCGTTTCTCTGGTGATCGTACGTACCACCTGCAATGTCTGTTCTTGGAATCCTGCCTGAATGATTCTGCAGCCCTCCGTATTTTCGTAATTCATAATTCACCTTCTCCTTTTCGTCCTGTTATCCATATGCTTCTTATATTTCTATGAGAATGGAGGTTCCCTTACTGTGGTCACCATTGAGCCACTGCCACTGCTCATGTAATTCTATGCAGTTATCCTTTAGAACAACTGGTATGCTGTGGCACTTCCCGATTTTGATTTCTTTCTTTATATTCAGGTGCTGATAGGTAAAGTCCAGCATTCCTGCTTCATCCACAGTTCCAATCAGAAATCCCTTCATGATATCTCCGCCTGCATATTCTGCCCATATGACAGTATCCTTTTGATGGTAATGAAATACAGTCTGCTCACTGACCTCACCATTCACACTGTTAAGCTTTGGAATGAAGCTTTTTCCATCATAATCTATGTTATTTTCAGTTGCCATCGTTATCGCCTCCTGTTTATGATCTTCCCTACTGCCTGCTATACAATGCGCCTTGCGTTTTGCATGCGCACTATTTCAAAAACATCACATTCTGAACCTTTTCTGTAATCCAGATTTCATCCTGCAGTATTTCAATATCATATCCGCTGACCGTCTTTTCAGCAAAGGATTTCATAATGCATTCAAATCCGAACGCAGCATCCATTTTTCTGGGAAATCTGATCTGTGTTTCAAAAGAATCATGGTATGTAAAACCGGCAGTCTCTGCAAGCTGCCGCCATTCATCCAGCGTATAAAATTTGATATGTCCATCCTTTTTCATCTGCATATAAGCATCGACAAATCGTTTTTCATCATCTTCATTGGGTGCTGGATCACAGAGAAAGAAACAGCCTTTTTGCCGCAATACACGATATACTTCCTGAAATGTTTGCGTAATTGCGGGAAAATGATGCAGAGCATAGCGGGTTATGACCATATCAAAGGTTACAGCTTCGAATGGAAAGTCTATACCTTCATAGCATATAAAATGCAGATTCCTCCTATGTAAAGCATTTGCTTTATCACGATTCCTGCATAATGTTTCCGCAACGATATCCAGCCCATATATTTCACAGTCCGGATATCGCTTCGCAATTGCAAAGGAAAGATAACCTGTTCCTGTTCCCAGATCCAATATTTTCATGCCCGGACGTATCGGTAGAAAACTCAGGATTGCTTCTAGGTGTGATGCGTCCTGTGTTTGCATATCATAATATGCTGCTTTTTTGAAGCTTTCTTCGAATCCTTGTTTTGTTTTCTCTATACTGTCTTTTGAATTCTGCTCCATGTCCATTTCCCCTTCCATGAAGAACAATCACTTTCACAAGTTTACGCTGAGTTATATTCAACGCATATCGTTCTATACCGTTTTTTCAGCTGAAGCAAAAGCTTTCCAGAACTTCCTGCAACCTTTAACAGCTCTTTGTGTAACTCATCCATGACTTTTTGTTATGGATATAAAATAGATGTAGCTGGTCATCCCACGGATCAGGGTGGTACAAAGATGGTGATTCTATGTAAAGCTACTGCAAACACAAAGCTTTGTATTCATATTTAGATGTACCGACCTTGAATTAAGATCCATTAACCTCAGGGAGAGGCTAGACCGAATACGATTTCTCATATGAATATCAAGACTCATCATTTAGATCCACTAGCCTCAAAAGATTGTGTCAATAAAGCCTGTTATGTAGATTATACTTAACAAAAAAGGGAATATACAGTCTAATCTGCACAAAGCCCTTTCCATAATTGTCTGCGGATATCCGATTCCTGTGAAAGACATACATAAAATCCGAACGCATTACATGGTTTTTCCTTTTATTTCGCTTGTCCGGTTTCCAGCAGGCAGCCCACCTCCTAATCAATATATCCACATAAAGCAATTACATTTACTGATGCTGAAGAAACAGAAGCTTCTGCTCTTTGAAGGCATATGTAGGTAACAGCCTGCAATATCCTTCTGCTTTTCCGACCATGAATTTCATTTCCCTGGGCATATGCTTTTATCCATTGCATTTCAGCAGGAAATCGATTATTCAGGAGTTATCGGTTTCACAGCAGGTACAGCAAACGTTTCCGAATGAAAGTTGGAATAATATCTGCCCTTTGTTACAGTAATCTTTAAAACACAATAATCCGGATCCGTTACTCCCTCAGGATAATACATGGTATCCCCTTCTCTCCATATCATTTCCCTGCTTTTAGTATCCTCCAGAATTTCTGCAGTTCCTATCAGCATAACACCTCGAAAATAGCGTTTATCACAGAAATAAATACATGCCTTCGGGTTTTCTCGATACTGTGCTGACCGCATGGAGGATGTGTTTGTCGTAAAATAAAATGTTTGAATACCGATCCTCTTTCTCGGAGAAAGCATTGCCTTCGTGTTTGGAAAGCCGTCCGGATCCACGGAGCTGATAAATGCTGTTGTCTGTTTATCTATCAGCCTGCCAATCGTTGCTTCACAATCTTTCATCATATCACTCACCAACCTTTCCTCCATTGTAGTCTGATTGGCAGCATTTGTACATTACCCACTTTTTTGTGACTATATAAGTCCCTTTTCCTTCAAAAATTCCTCACGGTTATCCTCCAGCATCATTTCCACTCCGATTTCCTGCATGATTGCAATCGCCTCCAGCATATGCTCTCCGCGCTTGGTAAGATAATATTCAACATGCAGCGGATAACCGGCATACGTATGCTTTTCAACCATACCGTATTCCAAAAGCTCCTTCAGCTGTTCCATCAGCATTTTCTGTGTGATGCCCAGTATTTCTTTTTTCAAGGAAGATAATGAGCGACGCCCTTTTCCAAGCTGCCACAGGATAATCGGTTTCCATTTACCTTTTGTAACATCATGCGTCAGCTCCAGAGGACAGGTGTATTCCATACGTGTTTTCAAATTGCTCCTCCTGTTTAGCTTTATCACAGCACTTGTATAGAGGCCGTGCAGTACATACCTTTACCAGCGTTTCATGTTTCTTTCGAATTTTTCTTTATATGCTGTCTTTAATTCTTCGGAAGATATATCATAGCACAACAAAATATCGTTATAATACATTAGAACATCAGCTAATTCTTCAATTAGATCTTTTCTTATATCTTCCTGATGAGCCGCTTCAAAATCCCCATGCTTTTTTACGATGTCTATTACTTCGCCTATTTCTCCAATCATCCAAAGCAGCTTGTTCCTGCCTGCTAGAACAGAAATACCTTCCCATTTATCTTTATATTTTTCTTGCAAAATCAGCTGCATTTCTTTCATTTCATTGATCGTAAATTCATCCATGTTATCCTCCTTTATTCTAATTTATTTCTTTCCCTTCTCTATACATTCAGGCAAGCTGCCAATCAGCAACCCAACCACGAAACCAAGAGCTATATTATCCAATAATAGTCCGCCCATAAATCCCAAAATCAGGCCCCATGCGATTTTATCATTAGAACTGGATTTTCTGTTTTTCCTGTTTTTCACCATCATCCTCCTGCGCATATTCTGCTTATAGTAATCTATTCATGCTTATCTATGAGTCCCTTGTAGTCCTGATTCCAACAAATGGGTAGGTAATGGATTCTCCAGTGAGAACTGTACACCTACCTTTGATAAACATTCATATTACAAGCCTGTTTCAGAAAATTCAGATGTCCAATGGTATCTACAAAAGCTTGATTGCACATAATCTTCTTCTGTTGCCTTTTCTATTATATGTAAGAATGAACCATATCTTTGATCAGCAGGCTCAGACCCATACATACAGCCTTTCCATACCCTGTGAATATTCTAGCAGCTTCGTTTGTGTATTCGGACAGATCAATTCAATTTCATATATAAAAGTGGGTATGGATTGCCTTGTTCATCACACTCTGTCCTTTTATACACTTTAAATCCCATGTATTCATAAAACCCTTTTGCTAGAGGATTTTGTTCATTTACTGCCAGATCATTCACTGAATATTTTTCTATTCCGAATGTAAGCAATTCTCTGCCCAAGCCTTTTCCTCTTTCTTCGTCAGAAATGAAGAGCATTTCAAGATGCTGCTCTGCAATTCCCATGAATCCTACAGGAACCTGATGTTCATTTACCGCGATAATCAAATACGGTATTTCCTGTATTGCCTGTGGCACATAGTTCTTAATATTTTCTATTTCTTCCTCTGACAGGAAGAGATGGGTTGCTTTTACAGAGCTTTCCCACACCTCTAGCAGCTGCCCTGTCAGTGTTGGATTTCTATCTATTGCTTCCATGATTTTCATTTTGTTATCCTCCGTAATTCTAAAATATTTTATGCTGTCAAAGTACCATCAACAACAAGCACTGCCTAACCAATACAGCCAAGTGAAACAGCCCTCCTATTGCATATGCTGTTACAGTATCCATAAAAGAAAGTGTGCCGTCTTATCGCCTTAGCGCCTATATACTAAAATACTGACATTTTAAACCGACCAGCTTTTCAATTGATCACTTTATATCTTAGGCGAATATACGAATTTTTCAGTACATCACACGCTTCCAGCTTCAGTACTCCCAATGCATGCAAATCATCTACAGATGTGATGGAAGCTCCGTCAATCAGTGTTGCAGTATCTTTTCCGCCAATCAATATCGGGGCAACAACAATATCTATATAGTCCAGCAATTTCTTCCTCAAAAAAAGTCCGTTCAAGGTACCTCCTGACTGTACCGTTAATCGACTGCATCCATAATCCTCTTTTAAAATTTCCAAAGCGCCTGCCAGATCCAATGTATCCTGCATGATGATGTGTAAATTATCTTCCTTTACTAAAAATGCCGGATGTGCGGGGTTTTGTGTAATCAACACAAATTCCTTGGACAACTGACAGAAATACCGAATGCCGTGCTCCGTTAGATGATGATTATCCAGCAACACAAAGGATACAGGCGATTTTGCCGGGAAATCCTCTTCATTTACTCCCATTTTCTGCTGAACTCGACCGGTATTAAAGGACCATAGATCACCCATTTGTTCAAATTCATAATATTGATGAAGTCCCTCCTTAACGCCGGTTATATTAGGAAAGTCTTTATCGACATCCAATTCATCCGATGACCCGGTACTGATTTTCCCATCTACTGACATCAGCATAAACAAGGTGGTTACTGCTCTATCCATAATTCATTCCTCCTATGACTAGCTTCATTCTAACACAGTGAAATGAAATTGTCATGAATGAATAAACTCCCGAGTTGCAAGCTGGATTTCTTCATGAGTAAAAAATAAAAGCAGTCACCTATTTACCACTTATTGACATAATCGAGCTTACTCAATACTTATATCCTTTCGGAATATATGATGGAACTGCTATTTTAAGAATAGTGAATACAAAAAGAAGTGAATTCTATAAAAGACTCCACTTCTATTTCTATCGCTTTGATATTGCCTAGGTATCTTTCTGAATGCGATATAACGCAATTATAGTATATTTAACGCTTTTACGCAATACCTCTGTATAAATCTTCATAAGCATCTTCATAAGAAAGGGCAGGTATTTTTTGGCTTAAAGCAGATTCATTTCAGCTTGTTTACACAATTTTGCTACATTCCCAGTTAAGCCGAAGTATACTATCCTGTTTAAACTGCATTGAAAAATAAAGAACGAAGTTATTGCAAATGGGCATATAATTGGTATATCTCACTATGCTGACTGTTTTTATTTTGAATATATCAATTTATTGTTTCACGCATGGTCATATCCCTTCTTTCCTTTTTTCATGTTTTGCTTCAGGAATATGATCAGGTGGTCCTCTGTCACTGTTATTTTTATGATTTATGAAGTAGCCGTTACAATGTCCGCCGATAATTGACAGACTTGTACATTATGATATAGAAAAAGGTGCCTTGTGTTGAAATTCTATAGGAACGCCAAAAAAAAATATCGCTCAGACTGACATGCAGAAAGGCCGGGGCTTTTGTGATTGAGATGCATACATCATCATTATGGTTTGCTCATGTTTTTTCATGTGACTGCTCCTCCTTTTTTTCGTTTTACCAGTGTATCACAGATGCCGATCGAAATACAACAGAATATTCAAACCATTCTCAACTCCTCTATCAAATAAAAATGTCCAAGGAAATTCTGAAAGACAAATCGCAAAGATGGATATATGGATACTGTATATAATGTGAACATATCATGTATCCGGAAAGTATTTTAGAAAAACTGCAGAAATGAACTATAACTGTAAATAATTCTAATTCGCCAAATATGCAAATTCCCACAATAGTAAAGACCCCTGCAATACATGCAGGAGTCCGTTTGTTATATGAATCGCCTGAAAAAGGAATCAGCTGTTAATCTTCGTATTCTTCGTACTCTTCGTATTTTCTATCTGTTTCATCATAGTCGAATGCTTCCGCATAATCCTCACGCAGATCATCATCACGCAGTCGGCAGTTTCTCATGCAGCGGCGATACTGCTCACGGCAGCGGTCCTCACAGCTAGGGCGTGGCGGACACGGTCTTGGCGGGCATGGTCTCGGTGGACATGGTTTTGGCGGACACGGTTTTGGCGGGCATGGTCTTGGTGGACATGGTCTTGGCGGACACGGACGGTGATTGCCGCAGCCACAGCCATGAGAGTTTCCATTGCTTCCACAACCGCAGTCATTGTCATGGTGATGACAGCCGCAGCTGCCATGATTACCACCGCAGCCCGGACGGTAGGTGTTGACACAGGAACAGCGGGAACGGCTTTCCGTATTGCAGCCGGACTGGTTTACCAGAATTCTTTCTCCATTGCGTGCGCAGGAAGACCCGCGTCCGCTGTTGGAAGAACAATTGCATCTTGAGTTATACATGTAAGATTTCCTCCTTTATATGAGATTTCATCCATCTCAATCCACTATATGCAAATGTCCGATGCCCAACATAGGCGTATCACAATGGTGGAGGGAAAATCTGTGTTTTTTTCTTACCTGCTTTCCAGCATGGCGCGGAATACATCCAGTCTGGTATAGGCGTTTACATTAAACCGCGGCAGTGCATAGGAATCATCACTGCGTTTTGCTTTGCGGTTCTCATTGTATCCAAAGGCAAGGCGCGTGCCGTTATCATTCAGAATTTTCTGTATTCTTTTATTATATTTCCCATACGGATATGCGTAATAGGTGATAGAGCCCTGCTTTGCGGCCTGCTCCGTATCCCTTTGCAGCTGTTCATCGTTCAGCTGATCGATGCGAAAGCCATCCGCATTCTTATGATGAAGATCATAGGAATGTGAGAAATACTGCAGCACACGTTCATCCTGCATATCCGCATGGGAAGCATGCTGGCGAAGCTTAGGATCATAGGGACCGTGCTGTTCATCAATAACCGAGCCAATCACGAATACCGAGCCGGTAAAGCCATAGCGCTTCAATACCGGCTGTGCAAATTTCGTCGTTGAATAAAATCCGTCATCAAAGGTGATGGCAATACTTTTCTCATCCAAATCTTTCTTCCCCATCTTCCAGGCATATACATCCTCCAGTGTCACACTATGGTAGCCATCTTCCTTTAACAGCTGCATCTGCCGTTCAAAATCAGAGAGGGAGATCACCCACATGTTGTTCGGGAAGAAGGCCTGTTTATCAGCATCCGGAACAATATGGTGATAGCCGATAATCGGTATGCCGTCCTCGCTGTTAAACGCCTGCACAAGCGCATTTCCCGCATATAGCAATAGCAGGATGCAAAGCAGAATGACCGTTAGCTTTCTCTGACGCATAAACACCTACTTCAGAAACAGACGCACCAGGCGCTGCTTGCATGTTGTATAGGGGTGATAGCGAAAAGGCAGATCGATCCAGTTCGCTTTTTTTACGATACTCTTGCGGTGAGAGAAGGTTTGAAAGCTGTCATAGCCGTGATAGCTTCCCATCCCGCTTTGACCAACACCGCCAAAGCCCATCGCACTCGTTGCCAGATGAATAATCGTATCGTTGATGCAGCCGCCCCCATAGCTCAGAGGTGACAACACCCTGTGCTGATTCTGCTTCTGCTCGCTGAACAGATACAATGCCAGAGGTTTTTCCTTATCCAGAAGTGTCTGTACAACCTCATCCAGATCCGTAAAGGTCAGTATCGGAAGCAGCGGACCAAAAATTTCCTCCTGCATGATGGCATTGTCCCATGAGATATTCTCAATTACCGTTGGCTCGATTTGACACGTTTCTTCACGGATGGCTCCGCCCATACAGATGCTTCCCTCCTGCATGAGTGCACAAAGGCGGGCAAAATGCTTTTTATTTATGATTTTCGGATAGGTTGCACAATCCATGGCACTTCCCTGAAAAAAGGTATGCAGACTGTCCTGCAGATAAGCCAGAAACTCATTTTTCACCGATGCCTCTACATATACATAATCCGGGGCAACACAGGTCTGTCCCGCATTCAGGAACTTCCCAAACGCAATACGGCGGGCAGCCAGCTTCAAATTTGCGCTCCTATCTACAATGCATGGACTTTTACCGCCAAGCTCCAGCGTGATCGGTGTCAGATATCTGCTGGCCTTTTCCATGACCAGACGGCCGACCTCTACTCCGCCGGTAAAAAAGATATAATCAAAGCGCTGCTCCAGCAGCTCTGTATTTTCACGGCGGCCTCCCTCAACCACTGCCACATATTCACTGGGAAAGCAACGGCGAATCAGCTTTGCGATGATGGCAGAGGTTGCGCTCGCATAGGCACTCGGCTTGATGATGACCGTATTCCCTGCCGCTATCGCGCCAATCGCCGGCTCCAGTGAAAGCTGGAACGGATAATTCCACGGCGCTATTACCAGAACTACCCCATAAGGCTCAAACTGCGTCCAGCTTTTTGCTGAAAACTGTGCAAGTGGTGTATGTACGCGCTTTGGCTTTGCCCACTGCTCCATATGGCGAAGCTGATAGGTCAGCTCACTCAGCACCATACCGGTTTCGCTCATATACGCTTCCATATCGGATTTATTGAGGTCTGCGCGCAGAGCCGCATGAATTTCCGCTTCCATGTCGCGAATTGCTGAACGCAGCTTCTTCAATGCATTTCGGCGTATTTCCAAATCCTTTGTTGCCTGCGTGCGAAAATATGCACGCTGTTTCTTTACCAATCCTTCGATTTCCATACCATCACCTGTTTCCTTTGTTTCTGAAATTATAGCAGAATTCTGTCTGCTTGTGTACCTTACGGCTGAAAAACCTCTGCTGCTTTTCATCACCGGATTTCCATTCAAATCGAAACATACACCGCGATATGCATTGCCGCAGTATCGTATGCATAAAGCATATCAAATTTTTTCCTCTATAAGTATTTATAAGGGATACATACCGCAGGCCACCCTGCTGGAACACGATGCTTTCGTTCCTGCTGCTTGGAATTTTTGTCTACCATGTGTCTTATTCATTTCCTTTGTCTCATAGCTTCTCGCTGTCATTCACTGAAAAAGCGATTGATTATAGAGGTAACGAAAAATTTCACAAATTTACATTTCCTGCTTACAAATAGAAATAAATACAGTATAATGGAATCGAGGTGAAACGTTATGAGAGGTATTTACAATTCAGTAACTGATATAAGAAGAAATGTCTTTACAGAAATCGCCCGCCTTGCCTATGAAGGCGGAGATTATGCAAGCAGTATTGAAAAGCTGCCATTTAAAATTATCCCGGGAGAACGTGCTACTTACCGTGATTCTATTTTTCTGGAGCGTGCCATTGTTGGTGAGCGCCTGCGTCTTGGAATCGGTCTTCCTGTAAGAAGAATGGATGAGCATTCTTCCTTGAGTGATGGTATTGAAGAGAGTGCCATCGCCGAAAAATATTACGATGACCCACTGGTAAACGTTATCAAGTTTGCCTGCAATGCATGTCCGGAAAAGACGGTTGTGGTAACCGATACGTGTCAGGGCTGTCTGGCACATCCATGCAAGGAGGTATGTCCAAAGGATGCGATCTCTATGGTGAACGGAAAATCCTACATCGATCAGGAAAAATGCATCAAATGCGGACGCTGTATGGATGTGTGTCCATATGGTGCAATCAATAAGCTGGAGCGTCCTTGTGCAAGAAGCTGCGGTATGGATGCCATTACCTCCGATGAGCTGGGTCGGGCGGAAATCGACTATGATAAGTGTGTATCCTGCGGTATGTGTCTGGTGAATTGTCCATTCGGTGCCATTGTCGATAAGGGACAGATTTTCCAAACCATTCATGCGATGAAGTCCGGTAAGGAGGTGATTGCCGCGATTGCCCCTGCCTTTGTCGGCCAATTTGGACCGACTGTCACCCCGGAAAAGGTAAAAGGAGCATTAAAGGAGCTTGGCTTTGCGGATGTTGTTGAAGTTGCAATCGGTGCTGACCTTTGTACAGTGGAGGAAGCTGAGGATTTCCTGAGCAAGGTACCGGCTGAGCAGCCGTTCATGGCGACCTCCTGCTGTCCTGCATGGTCTGTTATGGCGAAAAAGCTGTTCCCGGACTTCAAGCCGTATATTTCCATGGCTTTGACTCCGATGGTACTGACCGGACGGCTGATCAAAAAGCAGAAGCCGGACGCAAAGGTTGTCTTCATCGGACCTTGCGCCGCAAAGAAGCTGGAAGCCAGCCGGAAAAGTGTGAGAAGTGATGTGGATTTTGTCTTGACCTTTGAAGAGGTAATGGGGATGTTTGAAGCAAAGGGAATCAACCTGCCGCAGGTCGAGGCAGACGCTCCATTTGAGGAAGGCACTGCCAATGGTCGTGGCTTTGCAGTCAGCGGAGGCGTTGCCAATGCGGTGAAGCAGTGTATTCAGAAGGAGCATCCGGACAAGGAGGTTCTGATCGATTCCGCTGAAGGTCTGAAAAACTGCCGCACCATGCTGATGATGGCAAAGGCTGGAAAAAGAAACGGCTATCTGCTGGAGGGTATGGCATGTCCGGGTGGCTGTGTAGCCGGTGCCGGAACATTGCAGCCGGTAATCAAATCCAGTGCTCTGGTTAAGAAATATACAAATGATGCAGAAAAAAAGCTTGCATTCGAAAGTGAATATCTGGATAATCTGGATTTACTGACCAAAGAATAAACACATAAAAAAATAAAACAGACATCCTGTACAGCAATTCGCGGTTCTTTCTTACTTTAGGGTGTTTGCAAAAGGGGAGACTTCAACTTGTATTGATAACTGCAATAGTTGGAAGTCTCCCTATTTTACGTTTACCTGCAATCGAGAAAGAACCCAATTCGCTACAGGATGTCTTTTGAAAAAGGAAGTCCTTGTGTACAGGGGCTTCCTTTTCTGACGATAGTATACTGTTCACCTTTAGAATAAGCTAAAGTGATGGACTTTCAGGCTGTCCTGCACTTGACCTTTCTGCGAGGATGCTGTAAGCCGTTTTTCAAATTACATATACCTGAGAATCAGCCTGCCGCTTCTTTGATATCCGGTGTGATTTCCACATAGACATCATCATAAATATCCTGCAGGGAGCTGCTCAGCTGCTTCTGTATAGCCGCAAGCTGCGTCACATTGATCATATTGGTATCGTTGCGGATGTATATTTCCACCCAAAGCTTTCGTCCGGTCTGTATGATATTATAAAAGGTTGGTTCATAGGAATACCGTTCGAATTCATGATCCGCCAGCCTTCGAATCCGCTGTGTTACATCCTCCTCAGGCGCAAACAGAATCAGACTGCGAAATGCATCCTTCATCATACGCCATGGCTGCGGCAGCATGATCATCGCAATGACGATGGCGATAATCTGATCCACATAGGGAGACAGCCATGCAAGCGAGGTATCGGCCAACAGGCCGGCACACAGAAACGCAGCGGCAACACCGATGCTGCTGCACACATCAATTTTCCAGCCCAGCAGCTCCGCTTTTATCAAAGGAGAATCGACACGGCGATTCATCACCAGTAAGGCGATGAGTATGACAGCGGACAGCACTGCCAGAAACAGCTCAAACCAGCCAATCATTCCCTGATCCACATGATTACCGCCATTAACGATCATCTGTACATTACCAACGATCAATCCAATAGTTACAGCTGCCAGAAAACCTCCCTTCATCAACAAAAAGAAGGACTCCAGCTGGGAGTAGCCATATGGCTTGCGCTCCGAATACGGGCGGTACAGCAGCGGTACAAGAAAGACCATCAGCGCAAGGACAACAGCCTCCGCACCGTCATAGATACTGTCCATCAGCACCGCCTGAGAATTTGTATAGATTGCCATCATGACCTCGATTACGGAAAACAGAATTCCCGCAGCGACCGTCACATGCAGAAGACGCTGTTCATAATTCATTTTTTCTTTATTCATTGTTTATTCAGCCTCACTTTTCCATAAAGAAATACCCTTCTCTATTGAAACGGGCCCGGCTGTATATATTGTTTGGATGTACGCTTTTTTCTTTTGTCCGAATGGACAAGCATAGTTTCACAATCCTTTCCTGTTTCCATTGTATCGCTTTTTGTACTGCATTACAAGGTATGCATTCACCTTCCATATATGAATTTATTGTATTTTGCTTACTTTTTGCTTATACTAAACAGGAAAGTGAGGTCAGATATTATGGAAAATTACGGATACTTTCATGTTGCGTGTATTACGCCTGCTGTTCAGATTGCGGATGTGGAGACCAATCGAAAGACCATGCAGAGACTGCTGCATACCCTGCGCCCCGATATACGGCTTGCGGTGTTTCCTGAATTGTCGCTGTGTGCTTACACCTGTCAGGATCTGCTGTATCAAAATCTGTTGCTGGATGATTGTCTGGCAGCCTTGAAAGCACTGCGGGATGAGAATGAAAGTGAAGCCATCCTTGCAGTCGGTCTTCCCCTTCGACAGGGGAATCATCTGTTTAACTGTGCAGCGTTTCTATATAAGCATGATATTCTCGGCATCGTTCCCAAAACCTATGTCCCGAATTATAATGAATTTTATGAGAAGCGGTGGTTTTCAGACAGTGAGCAGCGCATGCTGGATACGATCAGTCTGTTTGGAAAGTCTGTACCCTTCACACCGAATCTTTTGATTCATGATGAAACAAGCGGCGCTGTAATTGCCGCCGAGGTGTGCGAGGACCTCTGGGTGCCTATTCCCCCATCTACCAGACATGCCGGGCATGGAGCCAATGTAATCGTCAATCTGTCTGCCAGTAATGAAACAGTCGGAAAAAGCGAATACCGCAAGGCGATAATCACAACGCACAGCGCCAAAAACATGTGCGGCTATGTCTATACCTCGGCAGGTGTCAGTGAAAGTACAAGCGATCTGGTATTCAGCGGACATGACATCATCGCAGATAACGGCACCATCATTTCAGAATCCGAAATACTGGAAGAGGAACACATTCTCTATGGGGAAATCGACCTGGAAAAATGCCGCAGTGAGCGGCTGAAATTTCATACAGCGATGCAGATTCAGGACAGCTGCACCTATACAGAGGTTACGATACGAACTGCCCCGATCACGCAGCCGCTGCAGCTGATGCGTGACATCTCTCCTTATCCGTTTGTACCAGGAGAGGAAGCACAGCGCAGCAAACGCTGTATGCAGATTTTGCATATGCAGGCTGCCGGACTTGCACAGCGATTGAAGAAAATCAATTGTACACAGCTGATTATCGGTATATCCGGAGGTCTGGATTCCACGCTGGCGCTGCTCGTAGCACATATGGCGTTTGAAAGGCTCGGTCTCAACAGCAAGGGTATCCTTGCAGTAACCATGCCGGGATTTGGCACCACAAGGCGAACACGCGGCAATTCCCATAAGCTGATGGCTGCCCTGCATACAAGTGTGAAAGAAATTTCCATACATGATGCATGCGAGCAGCATTTCCACGATATCGGGCATGACCCGAAACAACTGGACATCACCTATGAGAATACACAGGCAAGAGAAAGAACGCAGATTCTGATGGATTTAGCCAATACATACAACGGCATTGTCTTGGGTACCGGTGATCTGAGCGAGCTTGCTCTGGGATGGTGTACCTATAACGGAGATCATATGTCCATGTATGGTGTCAATGCATCCATTCCCAAAACACTGGTACGCCATCTCGTAAAAACATATGCACAGGAAATGCGAAAAACAGAGAAAACAGATATCGCGGATGTATTGGATGATATTTGTGCGACACCGGTTTCGCCGGAGCTTCTGCCACCGAAGGCAGATGATGAAATCGCACAGATAACGGAGGATGCCATCGGCTCCTATGCATATCACGACTTTTTCCTCTACCACATGCTGAGAAATCACTATGCCCCTGCCAAGATACTAAAGCTTGCAGTGCTCGCCTTTCCACAGGAAGAACGTAAGGTTATCCTTGATACCATGCGGATATTCTACCGTCGCTTCTTTACACAGCAATTCAAGCGAAACGCAATGCCGGACGGCGTTAAGGTAGGTTCCATCTGTCTTTCCCCGCGCGGTGACTGGCGCATGCCGAGTGATGCCAGTGCAGCGGCGTGGATCAGGCAGGTGAATGACCTGCAATAGACCCCGTATGATCAGATATTTGCAATTCGCAGTGATATGGTATTTAAAAAAATGCCATACCATAAAAAGGTTCAAAGCAATCCATTCACGGACAGCCTTGAACCTTTTTCACAATCCTGCTGTAACACATCATCTATCTGCATTCTGCCTGCATATATAGGCCTCGAAATCCTCCACACACAGTGGCTTGGAATAATAATAGCCCTGAATTTCATCACAGCCATGCTCCTTTAGGAACACAACCTCATCCGCCTCTTCAATTCCTTCTGCCACACTGTGAATACCAAGCGTCTTCGCAAGACTCAAAACGCCGCCGACAATATCTCTGGCACGCTGCGTATTGCCGTGGTTAGTCTGAAAGAACACCTGATCCAGCTTGATGGTATCGATGGGGATATCCTTCAGCATATTCAATGAGGAATAGCCGCTTCCAAAATCATCCATGGAAATACGGAACCCATAGGAACGCAGCTCCTGAATAATGGCGAACAGCTCCAAGCTGCGGTCAAAAATCACACTTTCCGTTATTTCTATTTCCAGCTGCTTTGTGGAAACGCCGTTGCGCTCAACAATTTCGAGTACACGCCGGGCAAAGCCGGGGCGGAAGATATACATTCTGGAAACATTGATGGAAATACGCAGCGAGGGATACGTTTGCTCCCACTTCTTTAAGAGCTGACAGACTTCATCCATCATATACATGTCCAGCTGTTCCAGAAAACCGTTTTTTTCAAACAGCGGGATAAAGGCCATCGGCGGAATCATGCCGAATATCGGAGAATCCCAGCGCACCAGTGCCTCCGCACTGTGGACAATATCATCACGCAGTGTAACCTTCGGCTGCAGAAAGACCTTAAATTCCTTATGCTGCAATGCCTGCTCCATCTGCCCCTCCAGCCGCTTCTGATACAGCATCGTATCGTACATCTTTTCACTGAAGAAGGTACAGCGCTGTTTCTTTTCTGCCTTGCCAAGCATCTTTGCATGCATACAGCGGTCATGACATGGAGAGAACTCACGATCCGTATTCTGGAGCAGATATACACCGGCATAAAAATCAGCCTTAAACTGTTCGCGCTGCTTTCGCATATCCTCCTGAACCGCTTCCATCAAAGCAGCATAACGACTCGCAATGCTATCCGTATCACGCATTTCCCACAAGACGATAAAACGGTCTGCGGAAATCCGTGCACAACGCTCATCCGCACTGCAGTTTTCCTCACACAGCCGCATGGTGGTAATCAGCAGCTGATCCCCGCCCTGATAGCCATACAATTCATTTAACAGCTTGAAGTCACTGACATCAAACTCAATCAGTGCATAGCTGTCGGCCTGCCCTTTATCCAGCAGCATCTGAACGTCCATGCGAAATTTATTGTAATTATAATGGGAAGTCAGATCGTCATAGAATACCACCTTGTCAATTTTCTTCTCATTGCGCACCCTTGACATATACAGATAGCATATGATGCCGCTGAGAACCAGAGCTACCAGAAACCAGGTAGCCGCCGCTATGACAATGACATTATTGATCTGACTGGTCACAACGCTCACCGGAACAACGGAAAACACATACCAGTTGTTATAGCCCAGCGGTTCATAGGCGAGATAGCGGTCTTCATTGTTCATCGACTTGAATTTTACAATACCGCTTTCCTGTTTTTTCAGCTTCTCCGTACCGAAATCATCGTAAAAGCTCAGCTGCTTGAGATTGTGTACGGCCCTGCTGGCGGTTTCACTGTTCGAATTAAGGACGATATTTCCTTCCTCATCCCAGATGGAGCTGAAGCCCTTGCCGTCATAAATTTCCATCAGCAGCTTATCTGCCACATCCTTTGTCCTGCTTGCCGCAAACAATACATTGCGGATACTGCCATCCTCTGCGCGAACCGGTGTGGCAAACACATTGAGATCATACCCCCCGATTTTATCATGCAGGGTATTGGAGAAGGAGGATTTCCCCTTCAGGGCTTCTTTGAAATATTCCCGGTCTCCCACATAAAACTGCATTCCGTCCGTTGTCAGACAGTTTCCCTTTTCATCGGTAATGCCGTAACGCATAAATTCACTGTTTGCACTGGCACTCATCAGTGCCTGAAGCAGCTTTTCCGTATCGGTGGTATGCTCATTCTGGAGCATATAGGATATGTTCTCCAAGGTTGACATATGATCATGAATCCGTATTTCAATCGCGGTTGTAGTAGAAGCGGAGATTTCCTGAACATTATGCTTCAGATCTGTAATCAGACTGTTCCGAATGCGATCGATATAAAATCCTGCAATACAGGCAAAAAACAGAAGACTGAGTGCTGCAAGAACAATCGCCTGTTTAATGGATCCGTGTTTTTTCATATTCAGCTTCCTCCCTTCTACTAAGTTTATGTATATTATATTTTTATGAAGAGTATAAATTCCCTTTTTTTGTTACATTCTTATTATAAAGTCATTTTCCGGCATATACAACTGAAATTTGTCCATCTGATGAAAGGAAATCTCATTTTTTATCAAAACTGGTAAATCTTGTCTTTTACAGACAGGTAGCACATGAAAAAAGGTGACTGTATTCCTTTTTGATTCTTCTTCGCTAACAGGGACTGTAACATAAAAGAAGAACTATCGTTCCTAACATTCTTAGAAACGATACTCCTTCCTGTTTTGTTATACTTATATCCTAATCAGATGAATCTCTGTTTGAGCAGCTCTTTTTTCATAGTAAATGAATACAAGCTCTCTTCAGAACAGCTCAGCGCTGTTATTTACAGACTTATAAGCTATACATAGGATTAACTATCTGTACTTATGCAATACGATGCGTTCTTCGCTTGTTATTTATGGATGCCTACCGTCTCCCTGCGGCCCCTGCAGCATACCTGCATTTCCATACGTGGACACCACATCATTCAGCGTCATGGATGCCAGCAACGTACCGCTCTTTGCGTTTGTAAAGACACCATTTTTCACGGAGGATGCACTGCCGCCTACATAGATATCATAGGTACTCCCTTTCTTCAATGTCCCCGTACTGATGACCACATTCTGCCATGCCTTCACCGAAGACACACCCAGTATGATTTCGCCATCTTCATCCTGCACATACAAAATCGTTTCCGCAGGTTGTGTACTGTCTGTACGAATCATAAGAGAGGGCTGTGTACTGGAGGTCGAAGGAGCCATCGCCATATCACTGCTTCCCACTGCAACCAGCGTTCCCCCGTTCATCGCAAAGCTGCCATCATAATCCAGTGCCCCGTTGCCGCCGCTTTCAGGCCCCATGACAATCAGGGTACCATCATTCATCACAATATCCTGATTGCTGTCCACCCCATCTCCATCAGCGTCTACATAAATGGTTCCTCCGTCTATGGTAAGCAATGGATTCCCCAAATCACCGGCCGCATTGATGCCGTCATCACTCGCTTTTATCTGAAGTGCTCCACCCTTGATTTGAATGGTATTCGCCTCCATTCCTTCATAGGACTGTTTGACCTGTATTGTGCCATTGTGAATCGTCAGCGTATCATCCGCGTGCACACCGTCATCATCACTTGACAGGGTATAGGTACCGCCTTTGATATCCATACTTCCATTGGCATGCAGGGCATCATCATGAGAGCTGATGGTATAGCTTCCCTTATACAGTACCATATTCTTAGCGGCCTTGATTCCCTTCTGGCTCTTTTGGACTGCTTCATCATGATCATCAAATTCTCCCCAAGGCTGTAATGCGGAGCCGGTGCCAACCTTATTAACGCATCCCCCGCCGCTGGTAACCGTAAAGACCCCGTCGTAAATCGTAAGATCTCCGGCACTCTGTAAACCGTCCTGCTGTGCTTCAATAGCAAAGGTTCCCTGATCAATGCACAGATTTCCCTGTTCCTTTTCATTGGTTGTCACAATGCCGTCTCCCTGAGCCTGCACCATGTAACTGCCTTTATAAATAAGTAAAGCGTCCCTGGCCTTGATTCCATCGTTCTCTGCCGTGATGTTCAAATTTGTATCTACCAGCTTCAGCGTATCCTTGCACTGGATACCGTTTTTATAAGAAGCTGTGATGTTCAGTGTACCGCTGCCGTTGATCGTTAAATCATCCTTGGAAAACAATGCCGCACTTGGTTCTTCTTTTTCATCCACAGTATAGGAGGCTGTATCCTTCAGGGAGCTGGCAGTGCCCTTAGGCAGTGTGATGATGACCTTATCTGCCTGCTTCACATATATCGGTGCACTGTTTTTACTCCTGATATGAGCATTATCCAATACAATGCGAACAACGGCAGCCTTGGCATCCACGACAACAGAACCGTTCTTCAGTGTGCCGCTCAGCTGATACGTGCCGGCCTTTGTTATCTTCACATCACCGCTTTGCTCATCCAGTGAAATTTTTTGTGCATCATTGATTTCCGTATCGTAGTCCTCTGCCTCCAGAGAAAGAGTGCTGCTTTGCTTCACCGCAGAAGTATTTGTGTTCACGGCAAACGTGGTGTCCTCAGTATCCGAATCACTTTGACAGCCTGCCAATACAAGTGCTCCGGCCAGAAAGGCGGACATCCATGCGGCTTTTTTATAATTCATTCTGCATCGCCTGCCTTTTTGCTACAATTACATTCAGATTGCCATTGCGGCAGCGAATGTCATCTACCATATGCTTTTCCTGTTTTACTTCCTTCAACTCCACATGATAGGTCATTTCCAGCATGGCGCCAAGCTGTATCGTTTTTACGCGGACAAGCTCCGCACGTTTACAGTAGCTTTGCAGGATATCGTCAAATACCTCTGTATAATCCAGATCCTCGGGAATTACGATTTTCAGTTCCTTATACAGCTGCAGATTGTTCGGCTGCAAAAGAGTAAACAGCAGCCATGCACTCATACTGATAACAATCGTCATAAATGCCGCAAAGCTGACATAGCCCATGCCGATTGCCAGTCCGATTGCCATGGAGAAAAAGATGAACAGTATCTCCTTACTGCTGCCTGGAAGTGAGCGAAACCGAACAAGACTAAAGGCCCCGACAACGGCAATTCCGGTTCCCAGATTACCATTGACCATCATGATGACAAACTGCACAAGAGCGGGCAGCAGTGCCAGTGTGACAGTAAAGCTGTGAGAGCAATACCCAAGTCTTCGATAAAACCATGCAATGATCAGTCCCAGACCAAGTGCACTCATGCAGCACACCACGCCGTTTAGGATCGTCAGACCCTGTTCCAGATTTAAGATGCTTGTAAACATAACAGTTCTCCTTTTTCTTTTTTATAAAATACCTGTCCCACCTTGGAAAAGGATGTTGGGTACAGCCGCATATCCGAAAGTACGCTGCTCAGCCACAGCGGATAACTCCTTTCAGCCTTGATTTCCAGCAAAATCATATCTCTGTGAAACAACTCTTCATTGCTTTCGTGATCGTTTAAGGACAGATGGTCAAACCTGCTTCGAATATGGCTGTCCATCGTGATGCGCAGCTGCTGTTCCTGTTTTCCGACATAGGAAATACGATCATATGCCAGAAAGATTCTAGGCTGCACCTGATAATGGTACAGCGTATAGGATAGTTCCTTTTCAATCTGACTGGCACTCAGATTGGGATTGTTCAGGAACCTGCGGCATTCACCATAGCTCAGCTGCATTCTGCGCTTGCAGACTATCTGTGCATATTTGCGTTTGATTTCCAGATATATGGGTTCCTCTTCACTGCATACCGGTGTATAGCTGCGGATGCGCAGCTTCTCCTTAAAGGGCGGCTTTTCAATGGAACGGTGGATAAGATCAAACTGCTCCGTATCCAGATAAAGATTGTATATGGTGCTTGCCGGATAAATGTCCTCTGTAATATATGGTTGGATGCGCATTACAAAGCTGCGGCACTGATCTGCATCCAGCAAATATTTTTTTTCAAATCTCTGTATAACCTGCTTCATAGATATCACCTCGGTCATAGTTTAGCAAAGGTGAACGGATATTTCATGATGGTGCCTTGAAAATTAAGTGAAGTTTTCAATGCTTTTTTTTAAGAAGCTGTTACAATAATAGCAAGAGAAAAAAGGAGAAGATTATGGACGTATTTCAACAAAAAACAAAGATTCTGCAATATGAAACGGTACAGGAGTTTCTGAGGGATTTCACCTTTCAAAAGAAGGATTACATTTTAGCAAGCCGCAGTATTTACGAAGCATTCTTTCGCGATTCCACCGGTAGGGCTTCTATCGCCTTTCACAGTGATTATGGTCAGGGAGAACCCGATGATCGCATGCTGGATGCGATGCTGAAAGATATGCGGGAAAAACAGCCTGAGCGTATTATTGCAATCGGCGGCGGCAGTGTGATTGACTGTGCCAAGCTGTTTGTATTGGAAGGAACTGCCAGTGCTGAGGATATGTTTCTGCACAGATGTACACCGGAAAAAAGCAGGGAGCTGATCGCCATACCGACAACCTGCGGCTCTGGCTCTGAGGTCAGTCGGATTTCCATCTGTGAGCTTACATCACTGCATACCAAGCTGGGACTGGCCGTCGATGCACTGTATCCGGATCAGGCAGTTCTGATTCCGGAGCTGCTGTCCAAGCTGCCGTTCTTCTATTTTGTAACAAGCGGCATTGACGCTTTGATTCATGCGAGTGAATCCTTTGTATCCCCTAAATCCAATGCCTATACCCGCATGTTCAGTGCGGAGGCTATTCGCCTGCTGCTACATGGGTTTCAAGTTATTGCAAAAGAGGGTGAAGATGCACGCATGCGACTGTTAGGGGATTTCATGCAGGCCAGCAACTTTGCGGGCATCGCATTTGGCAATACCGGTACAGGTGCAGTACATGCCCTCAGCTATCCGTTATCGGGAATCTACCATGTAACACACGGGGAAGCCAACTATCAGTTTTTCACAGCTGTATTCCAAACATATGAAGCACGGGAAAAATATAGTGTATATGATATAAAGAAACTGTTTTCAGAAGCTCTTTCCTGTTCCATGGAGGATGCCTTTACCTGTATGGAAACACTGTTTTCCACGCTTCTTGCACGAAAGCCGCTGCATGAATACGGTATGAAGGAAAGTGAAATCAAAGGATTCACAGACAGTGTAATCGAATCCCAGCAGCGCCTGCTTTCCAATAGTGCAATACCTCTTTCAAGAGATGAAATTCACTCTATTTACAAGGCTTTATTTTGATTGTGCTGGAACAGATGACAAAACTGCATATAAGCATTTGAAAAAACATTAAATAGATTCATCTGTGGAAGTCCGCATTGTCTGATAACAATCAGTTGACGAAATCACAAATGTCCGTTGAAGCAGTGCTGCTGCATCATGCAGATTGGAAAGATTTTAAAGCTGTGATCTTGACTCCCCCCTCTGCATTGGACATGATGCCTGTATCAATATTACAGAAAAGGTGGGAAATGATACGCTGCCTAGCACACAGCATATGCAAAGCTATCCACATTGCCGCCTATACGATAAACAAAAGGAATCAAGCTCATTTTTTACAATGTACTTGATTCCTTTCCTTTTTCGCCTGTTATATCCCTTGTTTAATTTTCAGCAAGTGGAAGTCACTGCGAATCATTTACTAATCTGATTTTATCCGTATCTGCATCTGTGTTAATAGGACCTAAAGCATGCAGTCATGCTTTATATGCGGCTGTCCCCATTCATTCCTGAGCATCCTCTATCTTCATATTTTTCATGGTAACCACTTCCACAAGCAATGTGATTCCACCCACAGCCAAGTAGCCTGCAAGTGCCGTATTCAGCATCACAATGGATATGAGCGGGATTATCAGAAAAACAGCAGCAGCAAGTATATTCATAACTCCGCTTGCTATCACCCAGCTGTAATCAAAGATACCAAAAAAATGCAGCTTATTGGCAAAGGTGATTTTATTCACACCAAAAATCATCAATAGAAATCCAAACATATAGGCAAAAACTGATACTGTGATTTCCACCGGTGAGAACAGCAGAAGCATACCGATCACCGTATTCAGCACAGCACCAATCAGCGTTCCCCCATCCCGTAAAAGAACCGGCATATAGTAATAATCCACCAGCTGATACATTCCCAGTGCAATTATCACAAGTGCGGCAGCCGTCTTTAATGCCTGGTGCATCGGTACTGCGGAATGCATACACAAAACTGCGCAAACCAGCATGCAAAGACTTACAACAGCACCAAGCAGCCTAACCGATTTCAGCTTGCGGTTCCAGTTCTCACTAAATACACGTGCAAAATCTCTGGATTGCTTCATCATTTACATGCATCCCGATTCCCGACATTCCCATGCAGTACGTGTCTGCACACACGCAAGCGCTCAAGCATTGGCATATCCTTCGGTATTGTCAGGACGGTTTTCTCTTTATCCTCCTGAATATCGGAAAGCTTTTCCTTGAGCTTATGCAGAGGCAGAGAATCCAGGCTCTTTTCCATCCTTTTCATATTGCGATAATCCTTCACAAAGGAAGCCCCGGCACATAGAGCAGCAACTCCACCAATGGTACAGATACATTTCCAACCCTTTTTCATTTGGCATTCCTCCTATCCTGTCTTCATTTTAACGCTGCCTTCCTTACGCTTCCATATACAGAATCCCGTATATGTCAAAATCGGCAGCACTAATTTCAGAAGCGGCATTGGCAGCTGCTTACAAAAATGCATAGAAATGCTGTGCGAATAACAGCAATGCTTTGACAGCTGCATCTGCCGATACGCTACAGCTATTTATACAAAATAACAACAGAGCTGATTTTCAGCATTATTATTGACATATGCAAATAATTGACGTATGATAACATAGAAGGAGCTGATAAAATGCCACGACCTTGCAAGAAAAAATGCGTGTCCTCCATACCGAGCTATACTGCTTTCATCCATACAGATGAGCCGATTCCCGCAAGTCATATCCAAATGAGTGTAGAGGAATATGAGACCATTCGTCTAATTGATTATCTGGGATGGAATCAGGAGGAATGTGCAAAGCAGATGCAGACCAGCAGAGGCAGCGTACAATCCCTGTATAATGAGGCAAGACGCAAGCTTTCCCGCTTTCTCATGGAAGGCAGTGCAATGGTGATAGCCGGCGGCAATTATCAGCTGAACCTTGCACAGAAACCAACAGGAGATGATAGTATGAAAATTGCAGTTACGTATGATAACGGACAGGTGTTCCAGCACTTTGGACACACACAGATGTTTAAGCTTTATGAGGTTACAAATCAGGAAGTCACAGCAACCAGACTCCTGGACACCAATGGTAACGGCCACAGTGCGCTGGTCACCCTGCTGAAAGCAAATCAGGTGGATACACTGATCTGCGGCGGTATCGGAGGCGGTGCGAAGAATGCACTTGCGGAAGCCGGTATCGAGCTGTATGGTGGCGCATGTGGTGATGCAGATGCACAGGTTACCTCCTTTCTGAACGGCAATCTGCAATACAATCCGAATATCCAGTGTTCTCACCACGGTGAGGGACATACCTGCGGAAGCCATGAGGGACGTGGACATTCCTGCGGTTCTTCTCATCTATAAACCATACGACAAATACACTCTCACAAAAGGACTGTGCATCGCAAAATGATGAAATTTCAGCTAACAGAAAACCATCAAATGCCAGCACAGTTTTTTTCTGCTCTGATGATGATTATGACTGTTCAACATCTGTCTGCGCCAGCTTGCTTCTGAAGTCAGGTATCCGCGCTTCTATATTCACCCATTGCATTTGGATTTTCTTCTCCATTCATACAGACATAAGGATGCCTGTAATTCGCAACAGCTGCAAGTAAGGCTTCCAAGCGACCGATATATCCATGCCCTAGAAACACTATAAGGATAATCCTATGCATCCTGCTTCTGCTCCTCTACCACATATATACCATACGTGCCTGGCCATAAAACAAAGGGTCAACATCCTGAAAAAGGCTGCAATCATAATATTATGTTCCAATAGAAGAAATGCTGCATCCTGTAATGAAATGGGGAGGTACCTGCTATTACATCTATTCGAAAAACGCAAGGAACCGTGAGCGTCGGTTTGATACGAGTATTGAAAACGACAGTGTCGCCACCGCTACTGCGAATTTCAAAACGCAGACGCACAAAAAAACGTCTTTGAAACAAGACGCTGTCTTCTAAATCATATGGAGGAACACGCAGTCAGCAGCCATTCAGACAACAGCTGCAGGCTGCACTCCTTACCCTTTTACATCATATCCGGTGTCTGTGATTGCCTGTATAATAGCGGCATCATTGATTTTCTGCGCATCATACTCCACATTGACAATACCGTCTTTTGCACTTGCCGAACAGGCGCTAACACCTTCCATGCCTTGCAGTGCCTTATTTACACGCTGTTCACAGTGCTGGCACATCATACCTTCAACCTGAAATGCTTTTTTCATAAACTCACTCCTATCATTACCGTTATCATAGCATACTTTTATCAGAATTTCCTTTTTTTTACTCTGCATACCATCTGTGTCATGGTACCCATTGGACAGTATACACACCATGTCCGGGGTTTATACACCAGCATGGTGAGGATGCCCAGCATCGTGCTTGTCAGCATCAGACTGTAAAAGCCGTATGCAAACTGCAGTATCCAGTCCTGTGCACCGGACTTTACAAACCATGGAATCCGCACAGTCCATAAAAGTGTGATGGAAGCGGATAGCGGCTTTCCCTGCAGAACAGCATAGCTCATATACAGCATACTGGCAAACATTGATAGAAAGAACAGCAGGAAACCATAGCGAAACCATCTGCTTCTCAGCCATCCAGGACAGGCTCGCTGTGCAGAAAACCGATTTCCCAGCCGCTGCATGAGCTGTCCTCGGCCGCAGTAATGATTACAGTAGCTCTTTTCTCCTTTTCCAACAGCCAGCAGCAGCGGTACCAGAAAACAAATGAGTCCCAGCCAGGCAAACAGAATATGAAACAAACCGAGAAACAAATACAGCAGGGATACAATCCATAAATAATCTGACCATTTCTTTTTCATGTATGCACCTCAATAACGCTTGCAGGACAGGCCTTACTGCAAAGACCGCAGCCTACACAGCGCACAGAATCAATGACTGCGTAACAGCCATGCGCAATGTGTATCGCCTGACGGGGACATGTGACAAGACAGGTTCCACAGGCAACACACTCTTTTTCTTCTACAAAAGCTTTTTTCAAAACAGCTCCTCCTTCTGCCTGTATTCAGTATACAGAAGAAGCCGCCGTTTTACCGTGACTTTGTCACAGAAACAAATCGTTACTCTTTCTAGTCACACAGGCCTTATGCAGCTTTCTAACAGAAACCGCCAGCAACAGCTTATTCAAGCTGCGGGCATGTACAGGACAAACAGCGATGCAGCGCATACAGGATATACAACGGTCTGTGTCTGTTTTTTCCGGATGCTTTATCGGGATCGCCTGTACAGGGCATTGTGCGGCGCACTGCCCACACTGCATACACGATTGATTTGCAGAAGGCTTCAACGGAACTCCGTTATAGGGCTTATACGGATGGTTTCCCGTTACTTGCAGCTCACATGCCGCATCCTTTTCCAAATGCTCCCGTATCTGACGGGCAAATACAGTAAGCTCCTGTGTATCCTGTGCATCTGGACGTCCGGCTCCATACTGATGCATGATGGAATGCTCGGCAACAGCCGCGATCGCGGCACGGCACACAAAGCCGCTTTCCTGTGCACATTCCTTCATCTCCAGCAGAGTATCCTCATAGGCACGGTTGCCATAGCTGCATACCAGAATAGCAGAAGCATGATTTCCCTGTATGACACGCAGTCGCTGCAATGCTGTTTGTGGTGCTCTTCCTCCATAGGAAGGCATAGCTATGATGCAGGTATCATCCTCTTTAAAATAAGGAAGACTTTTTGTTACCTGTGGATCACAAAGGTCGATACAGATACGTTGTTCTTCCTTCCATTCACGCTCCAGTATTTCAGCAATGCGCCTTGTTCCGCCGCAGGGACTGAATAGAATCGTATAAAATGCCATGATAAAATCTCCTCTCCTTTCAGGTATACAGATGCATTCGGAAGCAAGCCTTCACAATCTTGGTATAAGCATGCATACCTGAACCCTTTTGTATCTTTCTCCATTATAGAACGATGGACAGTGTGATTCAATACGCCCTGCCGTTTTTCCTTCACTGCCGGAAAAAGTCAATGCATAAAAAACCTGCCTCCTCAAAAACTGTTTTTCCCACCTTGTATGATTACACGCTTATCCTAGTACAGGAGCTGTAGGACAGGCTGTATATTTCAGGAATGTGATAAAGTCACTGAAGTTTTTGTTCGCCGGTAGTATGCTTTATGCGTAAGATAAAGCAAGGAGGTCATGATTATGACAATACATGTAACAAGCGAGAATTATGAAGAGGAAATACTGGACAGCACAGAGCCTGTCCTCATTGATTTCTATGCAGACTGGTGCGGTCCCTGTCAGATGCTGAAGCCGGTCATCGAACAGATCAGCGAGGAGGCGGAACATACGAAAATCGTGAAAATCAACATTGATGAAGAGCCTCAGCTGGCCGACATGTTTCAGGTTATGAGCATTCCCACACTAGTATATATGCAGAATGGCTCCATACAGGGAAGTGTCAGCGGCTATCACAGCCTGGGACAAATCAAATCCTGGATTGGGGAATAGCATGCTGTTCTTCAAACAACGCTGAAAGTAGAAGCAACTTCCAAGAAGGAAGGCATGGTGCTGAAGCATAGTGAAAAATGCAGGAGATCTAGCGTAACCTCTAACTCTTGATTGTTTGTACAACACAGTTTCTCTGCAAACATACTGCCATGGAGCAAGTATGATGAAAAAGCAGTACATGGATATGCATCACTTACCTTCAAAGCATAGCTGTCCGTGCTTCTACATTCGTGAAAAGATAGGGTATCATATTTCTTTCTTATAGTAAAAATACCTTCATCCTATCGCTACAAACGCGTATCAACTTCTTTACAGTGTAGGTTTTTATATTTTACACTTGACTTATAGTGAACTTTAAGTTGTATAGTAAAGGCGTATGAATCTTTATATCAATCATAAAGGAGGAGTTAGGATGAAGAAAGCACTAATTGCATATTTCAGCGCTGGTGGATCGAAATTACACTGGTATAGTCAATGTAATCAGGCATTCCAGACAAGCTCTATTACGGAGCTGCAGTTTTAATACGAGCCATTGAAACTGCACTTTCTCACAATCAGGTCATGCATTTGGCGGCTATGGCAGTTCTCTTATATAAGCCTCTGCATCAGGCTCTATATGAACATATACAAAAAACCGTAGAAAACAGATTACATCACAGTAACGTAATCCACAGTCTGCGTTTTTTTATCTGCAGGGCTTATGGCAGACATACAGATGATATCCGTATGCTCATATCCCAGTAACTATTACAAATCATATACGTTCAATCATCGTTCAGATAGACTTCTTCATGATACTGCTTTTCATGAAGATAGAGTCTTTCTATCATTGGCGATCCATTGATATAGCTCCATCTTTGAATGAACGTTGGCCTCACTACAAATAACCTTTCATTTGGAAGCTGGCTATAGGCTTCAAAGGACGATGGAAAGTGTTGTTGAAACAGTCTGCAAAAGTCCTCATGCTCGATAGGTCGTCCGATTTCCTCACAAATTCCTTCAAGCTGAATATTGGAGAAGCATAATGCAACATTTGGATTTCCCTTTATATCCTGATATTTACGCATCCCTTTATCCGTTTGAAAGTAAAGGCTTCCCTCCAGAATGACGAAACTCATTGTTCTAGCGGAAACCTTGTTGTTAAGAGAAGTCGCAAGTACCAGTTTGGCGTGGTCTCCGATTTGTTGAAATATCTCTGTGTATTTCTGCTGATATTTATTCTGCATAATTGCCTCCGTTTCCAACTGCGTGCAGTCACTGATTTTGATACAGATCATACCGGATCAGATTATTTAATATAATCAGCTTATCACGCCTTTCCCTATCGAATCACTCCGCCGTGAAAACAGCCCTCATATATTTTCTGCGTCTGATAAAATATGCTTTCATGACCTTGAAATAAACAGATGTCTCCTTCTACTTCTGAAATATAGGTATATTCTCCTTTTCTGTACATAGCAGGTCCCCTATAGGGTCTTTGCGTATCGACAAGCATAAGTGCCTCTTTCAAAAAATCACCATGAAAGGCTTCATGTAAAACTGTTCCGTAATAATTCATACTCCAGCAGGCCTGAGCATCCCTGTAAACCAGCTCCTGACCGGAAAAACAGGAAGCGCCAAAGAATGAGTCTCGGTATGTATATGGATTTCTGGAAAACATATAATCATGGGAGCCTTGTCTTGTCCCTTCTGTTTTATTTTTCCGCGCCGCATAGGTTGATCGCTTGGCAGTTACTAAAAATTCCGCAAGGGCTGTTGTGTGAACCTGATGTGAACTTTCACATATACAATCATCATCCTTAATCAAATGATCAATCGTTACTCCAAATAACCGAGACAAATCAATCAGATATTCCAAACTCGGCAGAATCGTTCCCTTCTCCCATTTTGTAATCGTTTGTCTGGAGACACCTAATCTATCAGCTAATTCTTCTTGTGTCATCATATTCTTTTTTCTATACTCTATCATTTTTAAATGAAACATGAACTCGCCTCCCTGATAGATCTATCATATCATGTCTTTTCCAGTTATCCTAGAAACTGTCGTTTACATTTTTGCTATACATGAGTACTCTGCATCTCTCCAGAATGCAATAACAAGGAATCGGATATGTTTAAAAAAAGAGCCGGCACTATACTGATTTTTGCCGCTCTCCTTATACCCTGCTTATGTTTGACCCAAACAACTACGGGATTCTTCAGCTAACACAGATTTCTCATGCTGATTCTTTTAACCGCATGAAATCGCCTGTTTTCATCATTTCCTACTATACCGCATTCGTACTATCATCCTGATAGGATGAGAATCGCATGCTTCCCTACCCAAAAAGTCAATCAATACGTATTCATGATTTGCTGCATGCGTGAACACTACACAAAGATACATCCCTTATGATATAAGAACGCATGTGTTACCTTCCATATCATAGCGGTCTTATTCCCACGCAATTTCAATCGGCTTTCCTTCCTGAAAGACTGTCAGCTTTGAAATATCATGCCGCCGCAGAAATTCCTTTCCCTCATCAAAATGGTAGGCATAGGCTTGCGCTTTGTGCGCATCCGAGCTCATGGTAAACATCCTTCCTCCCATCTGTATATACCAGTCCACCACGATTTCATATAAAGGCAGCTGTCCATACTGAAACATACTGCGGGTATTCAGCTCCAGGGCAATGCCACGCTTAATCATTTCCGGAAATATTTTCTCCATATACGGATGTGCAATGGTGAGAAATGTATCGGTATCAACATCCTGTATGCGACTGACATAATCGAAATGACTGAGAACATTGGCTGGAATACCACTGCGCAGCGCATCGAGCATCTGCTGGAAATAAGAACGCAGAATATAGATGATATCATGCTTTTTAGCTTCCTCATCCATATAATCAAAGATTCCGTTCTGATGTATACTGAGCAGGATAATATCAAATTGCTTGCATTGCAGCCAGGCCATAAGCCGTCCATGATGTTTTCTGAGCCAGCCGATTTCCACACCTTTCAGAAGTCGGATGTCTGTATTTTTCTGCAAATTCTCAAGATATAAAGAATAGCGGTCATAGTCCATCCAGCTATCCATGAAATGGTTGGCGGAATTTTCCAAATCCACGTGCTCGGTAGTCACAAAGCAGCCATCCGCATGCTTCAGATAGTCAGACAGCTCTGTTTGTGAATCAAAGGAAAAACTGGAATGGACATGCTGATCGTAATAGTTCATAGGTGCCTCCTTATTCATGTATATTCCTTATCGTAAAAACAACATGAATTCTCTATCTGCATTCTAGCAGAATTATTGCAGAAAAACAATGAAGATATAAAATACCAAGAAAACTTGTCATTCATATTGACAAGTACACTTGGTATGATATACTTAAGTTACCAAGTATACTTGGCAAGAAAGGCGGAATACCCTATGAATAAAGAAGAGATCCTCGCAAGGAGCAGAAATGAAAACAAAGGCATGGATATTATGGAGCTGCAAAGTCTTGAAAAAGCAAGCAGAATCGCAGCACAGGTCGGCATGCTGCTATGCTGCTTTGTCGCAGTCATGGAGGTCGCTGTAACCGGACAGGTCAGTATGGAAAGCTGGCTGATCTATTTCGGCATACTAAGCACACTGTTCCTTATAAAATACCGCCTCATGAAAAAACGGCATGAGCTATTTCTTTCCATTTTTTATACTGCACTGTTTCTCATGTTCCTCGTTCTGTTTCTGTGGAAGCTGTTATGCTGAAGGAAGAACTGATTCTACGCAACCGGCTGAAGCAGGCCCGTACCGCTATGCACCTATCCCAGACACAGCTGGCAGAGCTTGTCGGTGTTTCGCGCAACACCATCAGCTCCATTGAGACAGGCCAGTTCAATCCGACCGCCAAGCTTGCTCTCATCCTGTGTATTGCCCTCGAGCAGAAATTTGAAGACCTGTTTTATTTCGATGAAGCATGATATTGTTTATATTTTTTTAAAAGCAAGGTGACAGAAGCTTTTCCACAGTATTTCGTGTCGAGGTTCTACTCGATGGTAGGCAAACTTAAAACAGGGAGACTTCCATACTATTGAAGTTATCAATAGAAGAAAGTCTTCCTTTCGCATACACCCTAAAGTGAGAAAGAACCCGTGTTGAAACGTTTTTTTTATAGTGATTTTAATTATATAAAGCAACACGTATTTTGTAGGATAAAGCAGCATGCATTGACCTATTAGGTAAACGATGGTATACTGTTATTGACCTATCAGGTAAAAACAGATAAGGAGGATATATATGTCCGCAATAACGCCACAGCTTCAGGAACAGCGAAAAGCAGCACTGTTGAACGCTGCATTGAGAGAATTCGCAGAGTACGGCTATGAGCAGGCTTCTACAAACAGAATCGCAAAGGAAGCCGGACTTTCCAAGCCGCTTATGTTTCACTATGTTGGTAATAAACAGCAGCTGTTTCTCTTCGTTTATGAATACTTCTTCGATCTGCTCAATAAGGAGTATTACAGACAGCTGGATTGTACAGAGCCGGATGTAATCAAACGGCTTCATGGTGCATATCGGTTACAGCTGCGCCTGCTGTATGCATATCCATGGGTATTCGATTTTTTCAAAATGTATGCGGGCATGGATATCCGGATATTTGATGAAGACCTGCAACAAAGGCTGAAAAAGTGCAGGACGAAGGACTGTACCGATTTGTTTGAACAATATGATCACAGTCTGTTTATATCGCAGCTGGAGGAAGCCGCATGTATGCAGATTCTCTATTGCTCCTGTAAAGGGTTTGGTGATCTGATGCTGGATAAAATCAGAACAATGCAAAAGGAAGAGCTCAGCTTTTCTTCCGTCGAAGAGGATTTACATGTATTTTTCGAGGGTCTGCGCAGACTTATGTATAAGGACAGTGCAGCCGAAGCTCCCCATGCCTGCAATGAATAAGCCGATTCTTATGCGTTTTCCGTTAATTGGCGAATGGAATACGCCCAATACACCGGGAAGCCGCATCCCCAGTCATGGCACAAATGCGCTGGGTACCAGATACGCCTATGACTTTCTGCAGCTGAACTGGAAAAAAAGAGGACATCCCTGCTATCGCTCCCATGTCCTTTCGTATCTGTTATTCGGTGTCGCATTATCTTCGTGCTATTGCTATGGATTGCCTGTGTATGCCCCATGTGATGGAAGGGTTGTATATGTGATGGATGGCTGCCGAGAAAGAAAACGCGCCTGGTTTTTCTCTGATGCCCTGATGGCTTTTAAAAACAGTCGTCGTAGGCAGGACCAAGAAATATGTGAAATCAGCGGAAATGCCGTAATAATCCAGTATACGGATACGGTCTATGCCGCCTTCTGTCACCTGCAGCCGAATTCGATTGCGGTGGCTGTTGGACAGTATGTCAAAGCAGGAGATTTTATCGGCAGCATCGGACACAGTGGCAATTCCATGTTCCCCCATCTTCATTTCCAGCTCATGGACAGTGCTGATTTTCTGCATGCGAACGGGCTTCCCTGCGCCTTTACCCAATATGAGGTGTTGGAAAACGGACAATGGCACACTGTATACGGAGGTATCCCCACAGCACAGCAGCGGATACGCTATGCTCCGGTAGATGAATTCGTATAAAAGCCGCTTTGGAATCTGCTTCCTCAGCGGCTTCTTTCCTGTATGGTAACATGAATGCTGTCTCCCGGCTGCTTCCCTATTTTAGCGCGAATATCCTTGCGCACACCTAATATATGGCGGACAGTCTGCATGCGGACAAGGGAGCCATCATACGCCACATTGTCAAATGTCGCATGTACGCAGACCCTCCCCTTTTGAAATTCTTCTTTTACATCCCACGGAAACTCGATATAGGCACCATCGATACCATCAACCTTCTGCAGCACGGCATCAAATTCATAGATTTTAGGATTCATTTTGCACACAGCCTTTCCTCTTTCATATCCTGTACAGCTTTACAGCGCCCATACACAGGATATTCCTTGTTCTATCCGAAACAGAGAAAAAGGAAGTTCCTCGGTAAGGCTTTTTTACGCATAAGACGATTGTGGCTCCATCTTATTCCAGATGCATGCAATGCATGGAATAGCCTCCTGCATCCCTTACCGTAATGAAAGCTTTTTACCTGGTGAAATTCCTCTCGTTAAACATTATAGATAGGATCGATCTGCTTCAATTCCTTGAACGTATCGATTTCCACGATATCCTCCTGACGGACAGGCTTTACAATGACCTTGTGATTGGACAGCTTTTCACGCAATGCCACCTCATCCCAATACTTTTCCTTACCGCCCGGCATTTTAAACACCTCTTCGATATCCTTCGCCATTTTCTCTCCATCCTCCTTATTCCAGAAGGAGATTCCCACCATCTGATGACAGTCCTTGCCACCTACGGCAAGTCTGCTGATATAGCCCTTTCGGGTATAGAAGCACCAGTCATCGGTAACGTCCATTTTAATACCGCAGTAATTCGTCGTATATTCATATTTGCGAATAATTTCCGGATTGTACAGCAACAGATCGCTTTCCAGCACATAGGCATTGCACATCATATCCTTAATCAGATAGGCACTGGAAATATTATTGGTTTCGTTAAACAGCGGATTCTCAATGAATTTGATTTTCGGATATTTGTGCAGGAGTACGTCAAACTGCTCTCCCAGATAGCCGCGCACAATTGTGATATCCTCGATCCCTGCAGCCACGACAGCATCCAGCAGGGTTTCTATGATGCGCTTTCCATGTACCAGAACAAGCGGCTTGGGTGTATTCAAGGTGATCGGAACCATGCGGGATCCAAAGCCGGCCGCAAGAAAGATCGCCTTCTTCACGCGATAGGGCTCCAGTACCTCGTAGCCCTTGAGGGTAACATCGTACATAGAGCTGCCTCTGGTTTTGATCACCTCGCTGTCCTGCAGCTCCGTCAGGGTTTTATTGATGACACCGAGAGAAAGATCCAGCTTTTTTGCCAGTCTTCTCTGGGTGCATTTGTCGTTTTGATGGCGTTCGATATACACAAGGGTTTCAAACTGATTTAATGTAAGGTTCATATATTTATCTCCTCTTTACAGCGCTTTTATCATTATAGCAGAGTACAGCGGTTTTGCAAATATCGAAATACATAGGAGGAAGCCTCCTGCTAAGCCTCATGATCCTTGATCAGCTTCCTTTTCACCACATATACAAGCAGCTTCACAATCAGATTGACAAGCAAAATCACAACAGAGATAAAGGCGGTCGCCTCAATCAGTGACTGCGAATCAAACTGCGGTATCAGCAGCGACAGCGGCATATTGCGGAAATTCGCCAGAAAGGATACTGCGGATATCGTCACCATGGAATTGACAAACAGATAGCTGAACATCTCTACAATGGTTCCCTTCGTACAGGGAATATAGACATCCTTCAGCATACGGAAGCGGGAAATCCCCATTGCTGCGGAGATATCCTCCAGATTGCTGTGAAACTGCTGAAGCGAATTGTATGCCATCAGATAAGGATTGGCAAAGAAATGCGTAATGTTGACAAGCACCAGAATCGCAATGCCGCCATACAGAAAGCTTCCCTTGTAAAAGAGCACATAGCTCAGACCGAGGACGACACCGGGTATGGCTAGCGATATCATGGACACCAGATGCAAAACGCGGCTGGATAGCTGCGATGCATTACGGGCTGTCATAAAGGCTGTTAAATAGGTCAGACAGACGCCGACCATGGACGTCAGCATTGCAATCGCCAGCGAATTTTTCAAATACATACGAACGCCGAGATCCATCGCCTGTATAATATTATCCAGTGTCAAAGAAAGATCGGTTGGATAGTGATTGACAAAGGAAAGCACGGCAAAGGTGATCAGCGGCAAAGAGAGAAAGACAACCGTGGCGATACAAACAATATGGGCAATACGATCACGCTTCGCATTCGGCGCAATCTGATAGGAACGCGTTACCGTGGAGCTGCTGCCCTTATTTTCATTTTTCAAATCAAGGACAAAAGCGATAACTGCAGGAATCAGCAGCAGGATTCCGATAATGGCTCCCTTTGAAAAATCCAGAAGTCCAATGACCTCACGATACATATATACCGGAAGGGTGATGGATTTCCCGCCGACGACAAGCGGTACGCCGTAATCGGTAAAAATCATCGTAAAGACTGAGAAAACAACACTGATCAAAGGCCCCTTGATATTGGGCAGCGTGATGGTGAAGAACTGCTGGCGCTTGGATAAGCCAAGCACACTGGCAGCCTCATAGGTCGTGTAATCCTCATATTGAAAGGTATCGTTCAGCATCAAAAAGGCAACCGGAAAGGAATACAGGATGGAGCCAAGAATGATACCGACATACCCGTACAGGAAAAATTTCATATGCAGCAGATTGGATATGATGCCGTTATCACCGAACAGCAGTACCAGCCCCATCCCATGGGAGATGGAGGGGATAAGCATCGGCAGTGTGAACAGCATGGTGTAAACAGAGCGATGCCGGATATGGGAACGGTTCATAAACCAGGCAAGTGCAAAGGCCAGGGATACGGATAACAGGGTTGCCAGAATGGTGGTGCACAGCGAGTTGATCACCATTGGCTGAAACTGCGGGGATGTGAGTACCTTATGAATATCCTTGGCATCGATGTTTACCAGCAGGGCAATCAGCGGACAGATGACAAAGAAAAACAGAAAAAGGGCAACGAGGACACGGGAGGCCTGATAGCGTTTATTGTTCATAGACCTGTTTCCCCGTACATTTACACAGACTTTCCAGCTTGCCGTCCAGATGCGCATTGACGAAGTCGATGATATACTGGTTTGCCGGATGGTGATAAATATTCTGCGGTGTATCAATCTGCTCGATGTTTCCCTCACTCATAACCATGATGCGATCGGACAGATAAAATGCCTCCTCCTGTTCATGGGTGATAAAGATCATGGTGGAATTAAAGCGCTTCTGAATGTCCTTCAGCTCCTTTTTCATGACCTCGCGCATGCTGACATCAAGTGCACTGATCGGCTCATCCAGCAAAATGATTTTCGGATTCAGCGCCAGTGTTCTGGCGATTGCCACACGCTGCTGCTGTCCGCCGGATAGCTGGGAGGGGCGTTTTTTAATCTGATCGCTCATACCGATCGCTTCCAGTGTCTGTAAGGCGATCTTTCGGCTTTCCGCTTTTTTATCCGAACGCAGCTTCAATGCATATTCCACGTTTTCCAGTACGGTCATATTGGGGAACAGTGCATAGTTTTGGAATATGATTCCCATATTTCGCTCACTCGGCTTCAAGTGGGAGATATCCTCTCCATCCATTAGGATTTGCCCTTTGGTTTGCTGTTCCAGTCCGATCAGGATTCGCAGAAGCGTTGTCTTGCCGCAGCCGCTGGGTCCCAGCACACTTAGAAATTCCCCTTCATGCACAGTAAAGGATATCGTTTTCAGTACATCCTTGCCATCAAAATTTTTATACAGATCGCGAACGATCAGCTTTTCTTTTTCTAATACTTCCATAAGTCCAGCAGCCTTTCTTTTTCATGTATGTCCTCGATGCCGTTCATATCGGCATACGGAATGTGTGTCGGATAATTTTGTATCGTATTCTTTTGATCCTTCAGGATAGCCTCCGGTGAGAAGTGCTCCTTATCATACAACAGGAAATCGTTGATGATGAAATCAAACACCCTTTGTACATCGGGATCATCCGCATGACGCTTCATCAGACCGGTGCCCGTCAGAGAATAGGGCGAGCCTTCCTTGGGATAGATGATTTTAAAGGGAGAGCCGGTGTTGATCTGATTGACCGCCTGAAAGGTCAGTCCCAAGCCGATGCCGACCTCGCCCTGAATGAGCAGCTTGATCGGTCCGCTGCCGGATTCCGTAAACTGCTTGACATTGAATTCCAGCTGATCGATATATGCCAGAGCCTTTGCTTCTCCCATGGTATTCACCAGATTCTTGTAGAAGAAATAGCCGGTGCCGCTCGATTTCGGGTCTGGCATGGCAATCAGATTATAATATTTGCGATCCAGCAGATCCTCATAGGTTTTCGGTTCGCTGAGCTTATGCTTTTTCAATACATCCGTATTGATGATGAAGGCACCTGCCTGTCGTTCCCAGGTCACATACGCATTGCCGTGATCCTTAGGTGCCAGACCATCCAGATACTGCAGACGGCTCTTTCCCTTGATATCCGCCAGCTGATCCTTAATCTTCTCCATGTAGGAGGTTTCCAGACCAACGACGATATCCGCATCGCTTTGCTCCTGCTCCACAGATATTTTTGCCGCAGCCTTGGCGGTGGATACATACATGACCATGACATGCAAATCCGGAAATTTTTCATTCAGCTGCTGCTGCAGCTCCTCTCCACGGAATTGCTCCATGGAGGAGTAGACGATAATCGTATGCTGTTCGTTGGATATGCTTACGAGTAAAGCCATGGTGATTACAATCATGGCAAGAATCAGCTTTTTCATACACCTCAACCCTATCTTTGTTCATGTAGTACCCATTTTATCACATTAAGAAAACATTTCAATCTTATTTTTGCATTTCACTATTACAATTTTGCAACAATCCCAATGCTATTTGAACATATCGCAAGTTTTGTATAACCCTTTTTCCCCTGACGTATACTAGAAAAAGGAAAGGAGGAGTTTCATGAAGCATAAACTGCCGATTCTGCTGGTTATCTGCATGCTGCTGCAGCTGGGCGGCGTACACGCTGCGGAAAAGGAAGAACGGCTTCTCTTGATGAGTGATGATCTGGCGTGGCTGATCGATGTACGCATCAAAGAGGATGACAGTCTGCAAATCGGCTTTCTGCCTGCGAATCTGCTTGTCCCGATTGCCTGTGCACAAGGTTATGCTGCACCACTGTCCCATGTAAAAATGGAGACAAACCGGGAATGTATCACAGAGAGTGTCGGTAATTTCCTGCATGTCGATTATGATCACAGCATCTATCTGCATATGAAGACATTCAGCAGGGATGTGGGGCTGACACTGCCGGATACCGGATTGAAAACAAGTGGCGAGCTGGTGGATTTCATGCATAAGGCAAGCGATAAGCTGGAAATGTCGATGCTGTTTCATTATAAGAATTATATTACCAGTGATCTGTCCGCGATGGATTATATCCGATACTATCGCAGACTGCATGGAAAAAAGCTGAGCATCACCTACGCATATATGAATTATATGGATATGGAGGATGCCTCGATCCCTATGGATAATCAGCTTCATGTGCGAAAGAAATAAGCATGCCGTTGAAAGAAGCCTTTCCAGCATGTACACGATATTCAAATCAGACTGCCGGTATACGGCACAAAAAAGACTTATCAAGACCAGACCTCATGCCTGGCTGTGATAAGTCTAATTTTATTTTTATGTGCTTACCTCCGCATTGGCTGCGCAGGTTACAGACACTGTGGATGCCGGTGCACATAGTCCAGTATATTTTCATAATCCTGCAGAACATCGATTTCCGACCAGTAGTGCCCTGCGATATCCTGTACCGGAATCTGCTTCTGCGGTATCATGGAATACAGTGTATTCTCCCACCAAAGCTGACAATCACCTTCATGGACGAGCAGCTCCAGCTGTTTGCGAAAGCAGGCGATCTCCTGCTTCTGTATCCGGGCAATGCCGACATACTCACTGGTACGCTCAGCCTCCGGCATATCCTTTCCATAATCTGTCAGGATTCCGTTTTCACAATGGAAGAAATAATCTCCGCTCAATCTGCGGGAGCTGTCTGCCAGTAAAACGATTCCACGCTGATCCGCAAGCAGAAGGTCAAGAATATCCTGCTGCCAGAAAACATCCGCATTCGCAAGCAGAAGATCCTGTGTTTCATCCAGCTGTTCTCTGGAAAACCAGAGGGATGCGATGCTGTTGGTAACCCTATAAAACGGATTTTCATAAAACGTGATTGGATAATCACGGAGTGCTTCCCTGATCAGATATCCTTTAAAGCCCAGACAGATGCATACCTCCATATGATTGTTCAGCAGCAGCTCGACCGTATGGCGGATCAGAGGCCCGTTGCCGATATCCAGCAAACACTTCGGTTCATTTGTTTTCGTGGCGATACGGGTACCCATACCGGCTGCCATTAGAATTGCTTTCATTTTCCATACTCCCTCAGCCCGTCGCACAGGGCATCATAATCACACAGCTTCAGATTTCCCAGATGCCCCACACGCAGCATACGCTCCCTCATTGCTCCTCCGCTCGGGGTCAGTGTGATGGCACAGCTCTTTTTCAGAAACTGATAAACCTTCTGCGCATCACCGTCAAACAGCAGTGGAGTCAGGGCGTTGCTGAGAGGAAAGTGTGGAAGCTGTATTTCCAGCTTTTGAACTCTGCTTCGAAAGTAGGCAGCACGCGTTGCGATCCGCTGCTGTTCAAGGACAAAGCCATCCCCCTGTAAGTGCTGCAATCGCTCATGAAGCTCCATAAGGATACCCACTGCCGGTGTGTTGGGAGTCTGTCCCCTCTCCATATTGCGTGCATGCTCCTTTAAGCTCAAATACAGGCAGATATCATCTTTGGGCTCGACCATATCGCGATAGAAGGATTCCTGCAAAACCACCATCGACAATCCACAGGACAATGCCAGTGCTTTCTGAGAGGAAAGAATCAAGACATCGATTCCCATTTGGTCCATATCCAGCGGATCAGCCATAAAGCTGCTGATGGCATCCACAATCAGATACATATTCTTTGCTTTCGTAAATGCAGAAAGCAGCTGAATATCATAAAGCTGTCCGGTGCTTGTTTCATGCAGATTGACAAGCAGGGCACAATATTCATTTTGAAAAAAAGCGTCCAGGTGTTCCTTTCGCAATGCCTCCAGCTCCTGCAGACACAGCTCATCATAGGGTATCCCGTAAATTCTGCACAGCTGCACAAAGCGCTCGCCAAAGCTCCCTCCGCGAAGTATCAGTACCTTGTCCTGTCTGCGAAAGCTGCAGGCAACAACCGCCTCCATTGCTGCACTTCCGCTGCCGCACAGAAATAATGCTCTTCCTTTACGACAGCCGCATAAGGTCAGCAGCTGCTGTTCGTTTTCCTTCATGATGGATGAGAATTCATCATTGCGAAAGTATGGCAGCTGTGTACCGCTGACCTGTAATGTTTCAGGATACATCTCAACAGGTCCCACTGTGAACAATTTCATAGTATCATCTCCAGTTGTTTGTTCATATTTTAGATTATATTATGCAAATAAGAAAAATACAACTGAATTTTTAATCATATTTTGTTCATATTCTAAAATGTATTTCTCATTTTGAAACGAACAAAAAGATTTGGACAGATTCTTTTTCATTCCCATCCTTTGGATATTTTGATTCTATGGTACATGTACAGAAAGAAAAGCGCGGTGTCTATTTAATCATATGTATAGGACTGTAATCAGCTACTTTTATCAGCTGTGGTCCGTCAGCTTGATTGGCCTGTGTTCTATGAGTATGTTAAAAAGCCATATTGTGGAAAGGTTCTTACTCGATTGTGGTTAATTTTAACTAAAGGAGAATGCAATCCTATCGTAATTTATCAATAAAATTTGAATTCTCCCTTTTGCAACGAACCTAAAGTAAAAGCCTGTGAAAATCCCTGCTTGCTGTTTTCTACAATATTTTATAGTGCTTGCGCCAATCTCGATATTCTTGTTTTAATCTCCTGTTTCTTCATAAACATGGGAGGTTATGATTCATGTAGGTATAACAAATCAATCAGTGATATGATAGCGTGTGCTCCTTTCTGTATGAGTTTACTGCCCTACGTAATTTCGTTTTTGCCCTTATCTATGCTATTATCTGCAATTAGATCCGTGAATAGTGACAAATCTTCCAAAAAAAGCTATAAAAAGGCAAAATGCCTATTGCAATTTCTAAAAATTATTGTATAATATTAAAGCAACATGTTTCAAAAAGAATATGTCAGATGGTTCCGTAGCCAAGTGGTAAGGCAATAGACTGCAACTCTGTGATCATCGGTTCAAATCCGATCGGAACCTCCATTTTTGTTGGGATCGTGGCGAAATAGGCAGACGCAACGGACTTAAAATCCGTTGGGAGTTAATCCCGTGTGGGTTCAAGTCCCACCGTTCCCACCATTCAGAAAAACAGTCCTTGAAAAAGGACTTTTTTTATATAAATACTATGGAAGTGCTATGTGAACTATTTTCAGGGAACGGTGGACGATTCAGCAAGAAACCTGTCTTATACAGTCTTCACCGCATACAACCTCTTTCACCTTATTGTGCTGACTGAAAATGTGAATGAAGGAAAAAGCGACACAGCGTTTTATGGAGGTATCTTACATGCAGGTCCTCCCTCATGAAAACAATAAGCACCTGCTTCCAGAGCAGACCACCTTCAAAGTGGTAATGGATACACCTGAAAAAATATAGGAGAATGATAGTATGAGCAATCTGTTTGATTATCTTACATGGAGAAATGATTTAACGTTTTCAAAAGTTCCCTGCTGTGCAGTGGATACCCTCATATGCAGCTGTCTATCCTATCTGCGACTGCAGCCGGTGTTTGCCAAACAGGATATGCTCTATGTCAAGCGTGCTTCTGAAATTATAAGGGCGATAAATCCGGAGGAAATTCACTTCCGCGTAAAGGAAGACCTGCAGCTGCTGCATAAAATGGCAGAAGGCAACCGATATGGGAATGTAATACTATGCGGATATGTCGACCATCTGGATCCCTCTATGGAAAAACAGTTTTATGCCCTCACCTGTCTGCTGGAGGATGATGTCATGCTGATAACCTATCGCGGAACAGATAATACACTTGTTGGATGGAAAGAGGATTTTAATATGACCTTTCTGGACACCATTCCCTCCCAAAAGGAAGCGGTACAGTATTTGGAGGCGATGGCAATTGCATATCCCGATCGGCGTATAATCCTATGCGGGCATTCCAAGGGTGGAAACCTTGCGGTCTATGCAGCTGCATTTTGTTCTTTCGCTATACAGAATCGGATACAGCGGGTATACAATCACGACGGCCCGGGTTTTTCCGCAGAAACGCTGCAAGCAGCAGGCTATCGCTCTATTGCACAGCGTATAGAAACCTTTGTTCCACAATCCAGCGTTGTCGGTATGCTGATGGAGCATGAGGAGCATTATACTGTGATTTCCAGTACACAGATTTCCCTATGGCAGCATGACCCCTATTCCTGGGAGGTGCTTGGTCCTGATTTCGTACGACTGGATGCGTTAGATCGCCAGAGCATCGTTCTGGACAGCACCATCAAGCACTGGATCAGTGAGCTGGACCGCTCCCAGAGAGAAGCCTTCACGGATGCTGTGTTTCAGATACTCAGCAACACCAATGCCGCCTCCTTTAAGGAAATGAATGAAAACCGGATGCATAGCACTGCTCTGATTTTGAAAGCATTAAACCGCACGGACAAGCAGACTAAAAAGATGCTTTCCGATATCATCCTGAAGCTGTTGTCCAGTGCGAAAAGTGCCATCGAGACAAATCTTGAAAACGGAAAGCCTACAGACTGATTACGTGTTCTTCAATCCCATGCACAAGCGAGTAAAAAGAGAATATCAAATTCCAGTGAACGATACTGAAATTGCATTCTCTTTTTTTGTATCCTGCATGCATCACTTTGGCCGTATCGTAACGAACAAAATTTCATTATGGGATGCGACCCGCATCGGAAAGCCCCATGTGCCTGCTCCTGACGATACCAGCATGCGATAGCCGACATCATAGTTGCCATATGCTCTTGGGTACGGGATTCTGGTCAGCACAGTATTCGGGAAAATCTGACCGTTATGCGTGTGTCCGGATAGCTGCAGCAACTGTGCATCCAAGTACTCTTCTACAGATTCCGGGCGATGCTCCAGTAAAATCACAGGCTCATTCCCCTGATATTCCTTCGTAAGGGAAGACCAGGAGCGTCTTTCTTCTCCCCGATCCCTTCGTCCGATTATTCTAACACCGTTCACCACTGCAGATTCATCCTGCAAAATATGCACACCTGCAGAGCGCAGCATTGCCTCATATTCCCTGCGCCGCTTCTGTAACAGCTCATGATTCCCGCCTGCATAGTAAACATCTTTATGCAAATCGGAAAGCATTGTACAAAGAGCTTCCATATCCTTTTGTGAAGTTGATTCATCAAATAAATCTCCGCCAAGCAGCACTATATCACATTTCCCAGCCAGACGCTTTATAGTATTATAAGGTGAAGAAAGCGTTGTACCTGCATGCAGGTCAGTGATATACAGAAGCTGTTGTTCCTGTTTCACTCCCTTTAATTCAACAATTTCCTGACGCACCTTTACACGGGCTGCACACCCGATTCCATATACGGAAAACAAAAGCATGACAACAGAAACAAGCACATAGAGCCTTGAATGAAACTCCTTGGAATACCTTCTGCAGTACAGCTTGTGCAGCAAAGCAAGTAGACAAAAGCCTGTCATCTGCGCTACATATACACTGTTCAGTACCAAAACAAGTGCCCCCCGCATCGGCATCGCATCCTTGTACATCGCAAAAAACGGTGTAAAGCGATAAATCAGAAAAACGCTGCCTAGCAGAGATAATATCGATAAAGCATAACGGATCTGCTTTTTCTTATACAGCTTCTTTATCATATGCCAGAAAAACAGCTGCATAAGGATAAGAAGCAACAGACACAAAAGTAAAAACAACTGCATTCTCATGAATTTCACCTTCCCTATTATCCTAGCACAGAACGAGGCTGCTCTCTACCCCGTATCAAAATTTTTGCAAAACCTTTTTTATTTTTGATAAAAGATTACCTATCCGATTTATACAATTATAAAAATTTGTAATGACTTTGCTTTTCATTTGTTACATTCTTTACAAAGGTTGAATGTTCAACTTTTGTATGCTATCATTCTTATAGTTGAGTGGTCAACCATTGGAGGGAAGACATGGATAACAGCAACTATTTGTATTTAAACACCTCGATTCTGTACCGCTGCGGTCAGAAATATTATGATAAGAAATTGAGCGGACACGATATCAATGCAGCACAGATTCTCTTTCTGATTCTTATTTATGAGCAGGAGGGGCTGAACATGCAGCAGCTTGCGCAAAAGGGCTGTTTTGATAAAGGGACTATCACGAAAAGCATTTCCCGTCTGGAGGAGCTTGGTTATGTGACTACACAGAGCAGTCCCCAGGACAAACGTATCCGATTGCTATATACGACTGATAAAACAAAGGACATCATCCGTGATATCTATATGATTCGTCAGCAGTGGTGGGAGCTTTTATCCAAGGATATCGGTGCACAGGAGCTGCAGCAGTTTGAAGCAACGCTCAGCCGTCTGAGTGAAAACGCACGCAAATACGAGCAGCAGGAAGAAGCAGGCATCAAGCTGTTCGGTATTCAAAAGCTGACTCTGCTGGATTACCCGCAGAAAATGGCGAGCACGATTTTCACAGGCGGCTGCAATTTCCGATGCCCCTTCTGCCAGAACAGTGACCTTGTCTTTCTGCCGGAAAACATGCCGGAGCTTCAGGAAGAGGATGTGCTTAGCTTTCTGGAAAAGCGAAAAGGAATTTTGGATGGTGTCTGCATCAGCGGCGGAGAGCCTCTGCTAAATCCGGAGCTGGCAGGATTTCTGAAAAAAATCAAGGACATGGGCTATGCAGTCAAGCTGGATACAAACGGCAGCAGTCCGGATCAGCTGAAGCACCTTGTTGAAGAGGGACTTGTTAATTATGTGGCAATGGACATCAAAAATGCTCCGCAAAAATACAGTGAAACTGCCGGCATCCGCAATCTTGATCTCAGCGGCATACAGGAGAGCATCACCTATCTAAAGGAAGGACATGTTGCTTATGAGTTTCGTACAACCATTGTAAAGGAGCTTCATACAGCTCAGGATATTCAGGATATGGCAGACTGGCTCCAAGGTGCAGCCGCCTGGTATCTGCAAAATTTTGAAGACAGCGACCGTGTTATTCAGAAGGGATTGCATGCGTGGGATGAAGAAACCCTGCAGCAGTTTCAGAAATTGGCGAAAGCGAAGGTTCCAAATACAGAGCTTCGTGGTATATAGAAGGAAAGGAAGAACGATATGTATCAGGTTATTAAAAGAGATGGAAAGATTTCAGAGTTTGACATTGCCAAGATCAGCAATGCCATTCAAAAGGCATTTGATGCGGTGGAACGCCAGTATCATCCAAGCATTATCGATATGCTCGCTTTGCGTGTCACATCCGATTTTGAGCCAAAAATCAGACATGACCGCATTCAGGTGGAGGATATTCAGGACAGCGTGGAGTCCATCCTGATTCAATCCGGTTACGGTGATGTAGCAAAATGCTATATCCTCTATCGGAAGCAGCGGGAAAAAATCCGGAATATGAAATCCACAATTCTGGATTACAAGGAGCTTGTCGACAGCTATGTGAAAGCCACCGACTGGCGCGTAAAAGAAAATTCAACGGTCACCTATTCCGTAGGCGGACTGATTTTGAATAACTCCGGAGCAATCACTGCCAATTACTGGCTGAGTGAAATCTATGATGAGGAAATCGGAAATGCCCATAAGTCCGGTGATATGCATATTCATGATTTGAGCATGCTGACAGGTTATTGTGCCGGCTGGAGTCTGAAGCAGCTGATTCAGGAAGGCCTGGGCGGTGTCGGAGGAAAAATCACCTCCAAACCGGCAAGTCATCTTGCGACACTCTGCAATCAGATGGTAAACTTTCTCGGCATTATGCAGAATGAGTGGGCCGGTGCACAGGCCTTCTCTTCTTTCGATACGTATCTGGCACCTTTTGTAAAAGCGGATAATCTGAACTATGATCAGGTTAAAAAATGTGTGGAGTCCTTCATATATGGTGTCAATACACCAAGTCGCTGGGGTACACAGGCTCCCTTCTCCAATATCACCTTGGATTGGACGGTTCCTGCCGATCTTGCTGAGCTGAATTGCATAATTGGAGGTAAGGAAGTAGATTTTAAATATAAGGATTGTAAAAAGGAAATGGATATGGTGAACAAGGCATTTATTGAAATCATGATTGAGGGAGATGCCAATGGACGTGGTTTCCAGTATCCGATTCCCACCTATTCCATTACCCGTGACTTTGACTGGTCGGAAACAGAAAACAACAAGCTGCTGTTTGAAATGACTGCAAAGTATGGGACACCTTATTTCTCAAACTATGTAAATTCTGATATGGAGCCAAGCGATGTACGAAGCATGTGCTGCCGTCTTCGTCTGGATCTTCGAGAACTGCGTAAAAAAAGCGGTGGATACTTTGGAAGCGGCGAAAGCACCGGCTCTGTTGGTGTAGTCACGATCAACATGCCGCGAATTGCTTACCTTTCAACAGATAAAGAGGATTTCTATAAGCGACTCGATCATCTGATGGATATCGCTGCACGCTCCTTAAAGGTAAAGCGCACGGTCATTTCCAAGCTGCTGGAGGAAGGCTTATATCCATATACCAAACGGTATCTTGGAACCTTTGCGAACCACTTCTCCACATTGGGGCTGATCGGTATGAATGAAGTCGCGTTAAATGCCAAATGGCTTGGCATGGATCTGACACAAAAGGAAGCTCAGAAATTCACAAAAGAGGTTCTGAATCATATGCGTGAGCGTCTGGTAATTTATCAGGAGGAATATGGGGATCTGTATAATCTGGAGGCTACGCCTGCGGAATCAACAACATATCGTCTGGCAAAGCATGACAAGGAACGCTATCCGGATATCATCACTGCTACAGAAGAAGGAAATACACCATATTATACGAACAGCTCTCACTTACCTGTTGGCTATACAGAGGATATTTTTGAAGCACTGGATGTACAGGATGAGCTACAGACCTTGTATACTTCCGGAACTGTGTTCCATGCGTTCTTGGGAGAAAAACTTCCGGATTGGAAAGCAGCAGCAGCGCTGGTAAGAAAAATTGCCGAGAACTACCGCCTGCCTTATTACACCCTTTCTCCCACCTATTCCATCTGTCGAAATCACGGATATATTAACGGGGAGCATTATACATGTCCGCAATGTGGTGGTGCGACTGAGGTATGGAGCCGAATTACGGGATACTATCGACCTGTACAGAATTGGAATGAAGGAAAGAGTCAGGAATTCAAAGAACGTAAGGTTTATGATATCGGACATTCTGTGTTAAAAGGAAAGGATGCCCTTCCACATGTTGAGAAGGAAGCTGATACCGTCAGGGCTGCAAATGAAGAAGGTGTTTTTCTGTTCACAACGAAGACCTGCCCAAATTGTAAAATAGCTGACACCTGGCTGAAAAGCGCTGGAATATCCTATGAAAAAGTGGATGCCGAGGAACAGGCTGAATTAACAAAAAAATTCTCAATTATGCAGGCACCAACGCTGGTCGTATGCAGAGATGGAAGCTGTGAAACATACAGTAATGCATCCAACATTCGTAAGTACATTGATATGATGCAGAAAGCATAAGCAAATAAGAGGATATATTTCATACTGGAATGTATCCTTTTTATGTATTTGGAATTTTTTCTGTTATAATAATAGTAGATGGTTATCCCGCTAAATAATCCAGCGCGAACCATAAGCTCACATGAATTCCCTGGGAGGTTCGCGCATCATTTTGTTCAAATTCACACAAATGTAACAATTTCAACAAAATTTTCATTAACCAAAGTTTTATATTTGTGTAAATTTGTTTCATTTAGGGGATTTCATGGGATTTTTCACGGTCTAGCCTCTCCTGAGGCTAGTGGATCTAAATTATTAACAGCCAAGACATTAGACGTATAATCATCCCGTCTAGCCTCTCCTGAGGCTAGTGGATCTAAATTAAACAATCAATAAGTTTTTGTGGTATAGGTAACCGTCTAGCCTCTCCTGAGGCTAGTGGATCTAAATAAATTTTCTGCAGTCATTGTGGTGCAACAATTTATGTCTAGCCTCTCCTGAGGCTAGTGGATCTAAATACCTAGATATTTTGTTGCCCTCTGTCCGTGATATTGTCTAGCCTCTCCTGAGGCTAGTGGATCTAAATCCCCATTTTTAAATACAACTACATCACCAATATGGTCTAGCCTCTCCTGAGGCTAGTGGATCTAAATCATGAAGCCAATAAGTGCGTCAACTTCGTTCGGTAGGTCTAGCCTCTCCTGAGGCTAGTGGATCTAAATAGCAGTGGTTAGAACAAGGTCTAATTAAAATAGGTCTAGCCTCTCCTGAGGCTAGTGGATCTAAATGGAAATGTTGGTGACAAAAAAGAAATAAAAGAAGTAGTCTAGCCTCTCCTGAGGCTAGTGGATCTAAATTTTAAACTATCTTGTATAATTGTTTCGTGTTTATGTCTAGCCTCTCCTGAGGCTAGTGGATCTAAATTTTAACAGCTAATATCTTACTGTCGGCATTTTCTTCGTCTAGCCTCTCCTGAGGCTAGTGGATCTAAATCAACATGGGTTGACCTAGGAGAAAACGTAGAAAGTCTAGCCTCTCCTGAGGCTAGTGGATCTAAATTTGTCAATCGGCGGAGCTGTTGACGAAATCGAAATGTCTAGCCTCTCCTGAGGCTAGTGGATCTAAATCACAATTAAAAAGGGTGAAGTAGTACAGTTAATGGCAGTCTAGCCTCTCCTGAGGCTAGTGGATCTAAATATATAAGGCATGGGTTGCTCAGAATCAAGGACAGTGTCTAGCCTCTCCTGAGGCTAGTGGATCTAAATTCCTGTTATGAGCAGCCTTTTCGTATTGATTCCGGTCTAGCCTCTCCTGAGGCTAGTGGATCTAAATTACTAAGTGTATGTATGTGAGAGCTGTTTCTGAAGTCTAGCCTCTCCTGAGGCTAGTGGATCTAAATCCAGCCATCCGCCAGCTCCAGCTCCGCCTCTGTAAGTCTAGCCTCTCCTGAGGCTAGTGGATCTAAATAGTTGCTACTGCTTGTGATGGCGAAGCCCCCGTTGTCTAGCCTCTCCTGAGGCTAGTGGATCTAAATGTCAATGCGAATCAACATGTTGTGACGCATTGGGGTCTAGCCTCTCCTGAGGCTAGTGGATCTAAATCACATCTGAGATATCTGGGGCTCCTGCATCCTCGTCTAGCCTCTCCTGAGGCTAGTGGATCTAAATGATTGTAGCTGTTACTGTAATAACACTTGCCTGTGTCTAGCCTCTCCTGAGGCTAGTGGATCTAAATACCATACACAGAGAGCTTGCGGAATGCGTCCCTGCAGTCTAGCCTCTCCTGAGGCTAGTGGATCTAAATATTAACACTTCTTTTCCTTTCTTTCGCAGCTTTACGTCTAGCCTCTCCTGAGGCTAGTGGATCTAAATTCAAAACGGCGATGCTATCGTTCTGGTCGAACACAGTCTAGCCTCTCCTGAGGCTAGTGGATCTAAATCTGTTTGGTAAGGTGCAAGATATAGTTATATCCGGTCTAGCCTCTCCTGAGGCTAGTGGATCTAAATGTTCTCTTGATACCGCTTCTTGCTCCGCTATAGAGTCTAGCCTCTCCTGAGGCTAGTGGATCTAAATAATCCTTCTAATCAGGTGCTCACTAAGCGATACCCCCTAGTCTCTCCTTAGGCTCACAAACCAAATAATAAACAATACTCCAGTAATACTTTCTCATCACTTACCAGAAGGATTGCTATATGGAGTAAAATCAGGCACCTGTCCATTCACAATCTGTACAACCAACGGTATCTCCGTTTTCGTCTCCAGCTCTGACGTACTCAAAAAAGTTATAACCTGCGCATTCACCTTAACAACAAGTGATATTTTAATCATGGTGTTGTTGATTCCATATGGCTTTGATTCCGTTTTTATCTCTCCTGTAACATCATTCAGCATCCGCATACGCACTCTGATTTTCGGCCCCTTATCATATAAAAAGAAAATATGACTCAGATAACCTGCCGGTACTTCATACAAAACTCCATCCTCATAGAAGACATCCTTCGTCGTAGGATCCTTTTTACCATCCTGTGCAGCCAGCAGTGATTTATCAATCGTATTCAATGCCGAATACAACAGCTGATTTAATTTATACGAATCATATTCAATACTGGTTATATCCCCGTTCTTTGTGCGATTTATTTTAAACAGCGCATCGGTATCATATTCAATATCCGCCAGCACTTCCTTCACAATATTATTGATTGCAAACCCTGTATGCTGCTTGGCAATCGCCTGAAGCTGCGGCTCCATATACGTATTAAATGAACGGACAACACATCCAAATCCAAGAACGATCGCGACCAGCAGAAGAATCAGCTTCTGCTTTTTATATTTCCTGCTTTTGACTTTTCTCATTGAGCATCCTGCCTCTATTAACAATAAAAGCATCCTCCATTAAAACAGTATATGAAAGCATACCTGAAAACATGTGTATCCATTATGCACAAAAAAAAGATGCAGTTTTCGCATCTTACAGCTGATCCAGCACGTCGAATCGATCCAGTGTCTTGCAATCCGCAATCACAACCAGATGATCCTCCTTCTGTATTTTATACTCTGCATCCGGGCACACATTCAAATGCTCCTGCAAATAAGAACGAATGCCCACAACATTGATACCGAATCTTCGGCGCAGATCAAGTTCAATCAGAGATTTTCCTACCCACTGTGGCGGCGTAGGTATTTCCACGATACTGTACTCCTTATCCAGATCCACAACATCGATAATATTTTTCCCTAATACGCCCTTGGCAACCTGTTCGCCCATTTCCTTCTCCGGGCGTACAACCTTATTGGCTCCAAGCTCCGTGAATATCTGCATATAGCGCTTGTTTTTTGCCTTTGCCACGATATACGGAACACCCAGCTCCTTCAGATTGATAATGCCCATCACACTCTCCTCAAGGTGGCTCCCCATACTTACAATCGCAATATCACAATCCTGTACACCCGCCTCGCGCAGCTGATTGATATCGGTAATATCACACATCATACTCTGCGTAACGATATCCGCCATGCGATCTACGCATTTTTCGTCATTATCCAGAGCAATCACCTCGCAATTATAGCTGCTCAATGTCTTCGCTACTGTTGAACCGAAAATCCCTAATCCGAGTACAACATACTGTCTGTTTGAAATCTTTTTCATTTTTCTATCTCCTTATCCCACAATTATGTTTCCATTTGGGAATGATACCTTATTGGCTGAATTTCTATTTGGCTTATTACGTGTCAATGACAATATCAGTGTGGAAATACCGATACGTCCGACATACATGAGGAAGATGATGATCAGCTTGCCTCCCACACCAAGAGAGGTAGTGATTCCAAGACTCGAGCCTACGGTCGCCATTGCGCTCACCGCTTCAAAGGAAAGACTCAAAAACGGCTTTTGCTCAACGATATTCAACAGGAAAATCCCGGTAAACAACACAACCAGATTGATGAAGAAAATTCCCATTGCTCGAATGATGATTCCTCTTCCGATTTTCCTGTGAAGAACAACGGTGTGCTCCCTCCCCTTCAAAGAGGAGATAATATAGATGACAAGCACCGCAATCGTCGTCGTTTTGATACCACCTGCCGTACCTCCCGGAGAACCACCGATAAACATGACAACCATCATCAGCAAATCGGTTGCAGGCTTCAAGCCAGCATAGTTAATTGTTGTAAAGCCTGCCGTTCGAAGTGCTATGGATTCAAACATTGCAGTCATCAGCTTCTCGAATATATTGAAATCTCCCAGCGTTCTGGAATTTGTGAACTCCACCAGCATAATCAGCAGTCCGGGTATGATAATCAGAAACAGACTGACACTCAATACGATTTTGGTATGCAGAGACAGAGAATGTCTGAACTTCTTGAATGTGATCCGACGATGCAGCAGCGGTCCCACCTTATCCCGAATATCAAACCAGACAGCAAAACCCAGACCACCCAGTACAATCAGCGCCATAATTGTCAGACACATCAGCGGATCATGCACATATTCCTGAAGACTCACCGATCCAAGCGTATCGAACCCGGCGTTACAGAAAGCTGAAACAGCCAGAAATACCGCTTTAAAGCTGCCATCCACAAGTCCGAAGCGCGGTATCATGCGAAACGATATCAGAATCGCACCCACAGCCTCAAAAAACAAGGTATAGTACAGGATGTCCAGCAGAAACTTCCGCATATTTACGACCCTGTCCTGATTCAGCATTTCCTTCATAGCGATTTTCTCATTCATAGAGAGACGGTTTTTCACAATCAGAATAAAGACCGCCATAAATGTCATCAGTCCAAGACCGCCTACCTGAATCAGCAGAAGCAGAATCAGCTGACCAAACCAGTTAAGCTGATCAGCAACCGTAAATACACTCAATCCGGTTACGCAGGTAGCACTGGTTGCCGTAAACAAAGCATCCAGCCAGTTCAAAAACTGAAAATTCTTATTGGAAATCGGCAGCATCAGCAGCAGTGTTCCGCTGAGAATCACAAGCAGGAAGCTCGATGCAATCTTCTGTGCAGGAGATAGTTTTTTGAATCCCAGCACCGAATGAATAAAATTTGTCATATCAATTTAACCAGACTTTCTTTCTATTTGTTCGCAGGAAACTGACATAATCCTATGCAGTCTTCACCTTTTATTTATACAGAACAGACAGCGGCCGCTGAAAGATGTATCAAATATATTCTACACATATTATATTTTTTTACAATACGCTTTTCTAAAAAACATATAAACTTTCCCAATACTTTTTCTAATGCCGCAAAAAAAGGCTCCTTTCCTATCGAAAAAAGCCTTTTCTATGCTATGAATTAGTAATTCTCTTTGCGAACCTCGAAGTAAGAACGCGGGTGATTGCATACCGGACATACCTCTGGAGCCGTTTTTCCAGTGTGCAGGTGTCCGCAGTTCAGACATTCCCACAGGGTTTCCTCTGCTTTTTCAAACACAGTACCATCCTCGATATTGTTCAGCAGAGCAACATAGCGCTGTTCATGTGTTTTCTCAATAGCCAGAACGCCTTCCATCGTATCAGCGATGTCATCAAAGCCTTCCTCGCGTGCTTCCTTTGCCATACGTGCATACATGTCTGTCCACTCGAAGTTTTCACCGGCAGCAGCATCCTTCAGATTGGTAACCGTATCCGGCATACCGTCATGCAGCAGCTTAAACCACAATTTTGCATGCTCCTTTTCATTGTTTGCTGTCTGTTCGAAAATATTGGAAATTTGAACATAACCGTCTTTCTTCGCCTTGGAAGCATAATACGTATACTTGTTTCTTGCCATGGATTCTCCGGCAAATGCCTCATTCAGGTTCTTTTCTGTCTTTGTTCCTTTTAAGTTCATATTTTTTCCTCCTTTTAAGCAGTCTTCGCCCCATTGTATGTAAATCCTGCTGTCCTTATGCGTTCAACCGCCGAACTGCAGGAAATAGAAAGCGTTGACAGCCTCTTTACCGATATTTATATTATACTCTACTTTTCCAATTATTTCATTCTTTTTTCTATGAACCCATCATTTCCCACAATACAGAAATTTTTCACAGTTTATGACAAAAATAGAATTTTTATTCGCATTTCTCCAATTTTTTTCTATTTTCTTTTTGATTTTTAAATTTTTTCATGTTTTTATATACAAAAAATTCATTTTGCAGTAAAATTCCACTATAGGAGGAATCTATCATGGCAGAAAAACACCCTTTTGATGATTTTGGAATCAATCTCTTTAGTGAATGTGTGATGAAGGAATGTCTCCCTCATCCGATTTATAAAAAATGGAAAACCGCAACCCGCAAGGAGGATGCGCTGGATCGTCCGACGGCAGATGCGATTGCGCATGCAATGAAGACATGGGCAATGGACAAGGGAGCGACGCATTTTACGCACTGGTTCCAGCCGCTGACCGGCTCCACTGCCGAAAAGCATGACAGCTTTATCGAGCCTGGGGATCACGATCAGCCGATTTCCAGATTCAGCGGGAAGTCCCTGATCAAGGGCGAGGGGGATGCCTCCTCTTTTCCAAGCGGCGGTTTACGGGCAACCTTTGAGGCACGCGGGTATACGTATTGGGATTGTACCTCCCCGGCCTTTCTGCGGGATAACGTTCTCTGTATCCCTACCATCTTTGTTTCATACAACGGAGAAACCCTGGATAAAAAGGCACCTCTTTTAAAATCAGCGGAAGCGATCAGCAAGCAGGCCACCCGCATTGTCAATCTGTTTAAGGATAAGGATATCAAGCATGTCAATGCTATGGTCGGTCTGGAGCAGGAATACTTTTTGATTGATAAAAGGATGTATCTGGAGCGGAAGGATCTGGTGCATACCGGACGCACGCTGTTTGGTTCCATGCCGCCAAAGAGTATGGATATTCGCGGTCATTACTTTGGAAGCATCCCTTCCCGTGTACAGGCCTTCATGACAGAGGTGGATGAGGAGCTGTGGAAGCTTGGAATCTATGCAAAGACCGAGCACAACGAGGTAGCTCCCTGTCAGTTTGAAATCGCACCGCTGTTTATCGATGCCAATGTTGCGGTGGATCAAAATCTGATCATCATGGATGTGTTGAAGAAAAAGGCGGATAAGCACGGTATGGCATGCCTGCTTCACGAGAAACCGTTTCAAGGCGTGAACGGAAGCGGAAAGCACAACAACTGGTCACTGGTTACCGATGATGGACAGAATCTTCTGGAGCCGGGGGACCGCCCGCATGAAAACATTCGTTTCCTGTTGTTTGTCTGTGCAATCATCGAGGCTGTGGATACATATCCGGAGCTGCTTCGTATGGCGGCAAGCTGCTATGGGAATGATTACCGGCTGGGAGCTGATGAAGCACCGCCGGCTGTTGTTTCCATCTGTATGGGTGATGAGCTGGAAATCATTCTGGAAAAGCTGCGTAACGGTGAACATGAAATCAAACCGGATGTGGAGACACAGCCATATGCGATTGCGAATCTGTCGTATGTACCAAAGGATACCAGTGATCGAAACCGCACCTCTCCCTTCGCCTTTACCGGTAATAAATTTGAATTCCGTATGGTAGGAAGCAGTCGCAGTGCATCAACGACAAACATTATCTTGAATTCCATTGTTGCGGATTCACTGCGCAGTATTGCCGACACTTTGCAGCAGTATAAATACATTGACGATATCCGCAAGAAGTCCCTGGACATCTGCCGTGATATTCTGCGCAAGCATTCCCGTATTCTGTTTTCCAAGGATGGCTACAGCGAGGAATGGCTTCAGGAGGCACAGGAACGCGGATTGCCGAACATTAAGCATTATGTGGACAGCATCTATTCCATGCTGGATGACAAGGCAGTGGAAATGTTTGAGCGAAACAAGGTATATGACCGGCTGGAGCTGGAGGCCCGCGTTGATATTCTGACAGAGGAATACCGTAAATCCGTCAAAGCGGAGGTGCTGACGCTGCTGGATATCAGTAAAAAGGATATCCTCCCTGCTCTCGTTCGTGAAATCAAATTTTATACAGATGCACAGAATTCTCTTGGTACAGAGAACAGCTATTATCAGCGGAAAATCAAGCATTTGTGTGATCTGTTAGCCACCTTTGATGAACGCTATCATGATTTGAAGAAGCATATGATTGAGCGTCAGCAGTATCCGGATAATATGGAAAAGGCACAGTATCTCAATCAGGTGATCGTTCCGAAAATGGAGGAGCTGCGCGCAGTGATTGATGCGATTGAGGAAGCGGTATCCTCGGATAATTACCCGTTTCCAACCTATGATGATATGTTTATCTCCATGCAATAGCATTGCGTCGTCTGTCAGTGACAGGCGGCTTTTTTTATTCGCTTTGTCTGTGTTAATAATTTATTTATACTTTTGAAACAGCAAATTCATAAACGGTGGAATTTGTTAAGATTTCGTAAGCGTATTTCTCTGTTTTAACAAAATGTTAACAAAACCTGCTTGTTTCTTTTTCCTTCGTTATTTATACTAAAGCCGACTTGATAAGGAAAGGAAGCGATGATGTATGACCATTCAAAATGTATTATCTCTGTTGGGAGGTCTGGCACTGTTCCTATATGGAATGCATATGATGAGTGTCGGTCTGGAAACGGCTGCCGGGGACCGCATGAAAGCCATTCTGGAAAAGCTGACCAGCAACCGCCTGCTCGGTGTTGCCGTAGGAGCCGGCATCACTGCCGTTATCCAAAGCTCCTCTGCCACAACCGTTATGGTTGTCGGCTTTGTGAACAGCGGACTGATGACGCTGAATCAGGCAGTCTGGATTATTATGGGGGCCAATATCGGCACGACGATTACCGGGCAGCTGATTGCCCTGGATGCCTCCCGCATTGCCCCGCTGGTTGCCATCATCGGTGTTGTCATGGTGACCTTCCTGAAAGGAAAGCGCATCAATTCCATTGGAGACATTCTCGCAGGGCTTGGAATATTGTTTATCGGTATGGATATGATGTCCAATTCCATGACACCGCTGCAGGACTCTCCTGTATTCCTGAATGCCATGACCTCCATTTCCAATCCGCTGCTTGCGATTGCTCTGGGAGCCGGTTTTACTGCACTGATTCAAAGCTCCTCCGCATCCGTGGGAATATTACAGGCTCTGGCTTTGAGCGGACTGATTCCACTGTCCAGCTCGATTTATATCATCTTCGGACAGAATATCGGTACCTGCATTACCGCCGTGCTGGCATCCCTGAGTGCGAACCGAAATGCCAAGCGGACAACCATTATTCACTTATCCTTTAATATTATCGGAACCATGCTGTTCTTCTGCTTTATCCATATCTTTCCGTTTGTGGACTGGATGTGTGAAATCACTGCAAACCCGGCGGCACAGATCGCCAATACCCATACGATTTTCAATATCGTAACGACCCTGATTCTATTGCCGTTTGGAAACCGTCTGGCTCATCTCGCACAGCTGCTGATGCCGATACGCAAAGAAGAGTATCAAAGGGATGAAGCAAATCTGCCGCTTGCCTTTGTTGATGTCAATAATATTGGCAGTGTTCCGATTGCCATCTCCTCCCTGCGCAAGGAAGCGCTGGCGATGCTGAAAATGGCACAGACCAATTTGATCGAAGCACTGCACGGCGTTTGTCAAGAAGCATGTAGCATACAGGATATCGAAAAGCGTGAAAAGCGGATCGATTCCATCAATTATCAGATTTCCGATTATATGACCTCTGTATCCACCCTACCTATGAATCCCACTGCATCCAATACAATCAATGCACTGTTTAAATGCTATGCGGATATCGAACGCATCGGAGATCATGCAATCAATATTCTGCAATACACTAAAAATGAAAAGGAGCGTCTGCAGGATGTCGGTGTGATTCGTGAGGAGCTGATGCAGCTGGAGGAGCTGCTGGATAAAAGCTTCCAGCTGTTGTATACAAACCGTTTGGAATCACAGGATGAAAGTCTTTTGAAAATAGAACGCATAGAGGCCCGTATTGATGAATTAACGGCAGAATTCAGAAACCGGCAGATCGAACGCATGGTGCATAAGCAGATACATGCAAGAGATTGTGTTATCTACTCGGAAATCATGACAGATATCGAACGTGTCAGCGACCATATCATGAATATTATTGAAGAATGCCGCCGCTGCAGCTTTACCTTGAATGACGAGGAATTAAAGGATATGCCGCTGATTCAGGAATGTGCTGCATAATAAAACTTACAACGGTAGTAAAACAGGAACGCTGTATCCAGAGACTGTTTGTATGGAAAGCTGATGAACGCGTCAGCATTGGGTAAAAAACAGTGTGTAGCTTTATTTTTTCGGAAGCTATTGGCATTTACTTTGCATGTGCATCACAACACCATCCTTATGAACAGGAAAACCACATACTTCACAACTGCATCTGCAGTTCTTTCCTAAATTCAATTTCAGCCGTATTCAAATATCCCTTCGATATTTCATAAACAGACACCAGCTCTTATCGTGCACAGATACCGCATTTTCCACATGCAGGCAATACAGCGGTTCTTTCTCGATTGTAGGGTAATATAAAACAGGGAGACTTCAACACTATTGTATGTATCAATAGAAGCTGAAGTCTCCCTTTTGCATACACCCCAAAGTAAGAAAGAACCAATTTTCTATGCTGGAAGAATTCAACGATATCCAGGGCATCCAGCTCCAGCTGTGCCAATTCTGTTTGCAGGGCATCTTTCCAGCACCTGCTTATGTTACCTCGATATAGATGCAGGCTTTTTGATTTTCCGTATTTCCATCACAGCCTGCTTACTGTTTACAGCGATAGCGAAGACATCGACTCATGCAGTCATTTCACTGCAAATCTTAACCGTTATATTACATTTTCGACTGGAAAACGGTTTCAAATGAGGTTTATAAATATTTTGTGTTAATTATTAACAGAGTCTTAACAAAACCTATATTGTATGAATATCTGTTTCCCGATATACTAAAACTATGTTCGTAACAATACTCGAACAGGAGGTTATGTATTCATGACATTTGATAGTATTCTGAAATTATTTGGGGGCCTTGCCCTGTTCCTGTATGGTATGCATATGATGAGCTCCGGTCTGGAGGGAGCTGCGGGAGATCGTATGAAAACCATTCTGGAAAGACTGACCAGCAACCGTTTTCTGGGCATTATCGTGGGAGCGGCCATCACAGCAGTAATCCAGAGCTCTTCTGCCACTACCGTTATGGTTGTCGGCTTTGTGAATTCACAGCTGATGACATTGAATCAGGCAGTCTGGATCATCATGGGTGCCAATATCGGTACGACGATCACCGGACAGCTGATTGCCCTGGATGCATCCAAGATCGCACCGCTTGTGGCTATCTTCGGTGTTGTACTGGTCACGTTTCTCAAAGGCAAGAAGGTCAATGCCTTCGGCGAGATCTTTGCCGGTCTTGGTATCTTATTCATCGGTATGGATATGATGAAGGATGCCATGGTTCCGTTACAGCAAAGTGAGGCATTCATTCATGCCATGACAACAATTTCCAACCCTGTTCTGGCAATTCTGCTGGGCGCTGGCTTCACTGCTCTGATTCAGAGCTCCTCTGCTTCCGTCGGTATCCTGCAGGCACTGGCTGTCAGCGGTCTGATTCCGTTAAGCAGTGCCATCTATATCATTTTCGGACAGAATATCGGTACCTGCATCACATCGGTGCTGGCATCACTTGGCGCCAATCGAAATGCCAAGCGGGCAACCATTATTCACCTGTCCTTTAACATTATCGGTACAATTGTCTTCATGGCGTTTGCGGCTCTTGTTCCGTTTGTATCCTGGATGGAAAGTGTTACCTCCAATCCTGCGGCACAGATTGCCAATACACATACGATATTCAATATCGCCACCACGCTGCTGCTGATACCGTTCGGTTCCCGTCTTGCCAAGCTTGCGCAGGTAATCCTTCCTGTGAAGCAGGAGGAAATTGAGGATGCAGGCTACAACATACCGCTCACCTTTGTAGATGAGGACAATATCGGTTCCGTGCCGATCGCCATTTCCTCTTTACGTAAGGAAGCAATGGCAATGCTCCAGCTGGCAGAAACAAATCTTGCGGAATCCATGGATGCCTTATGCGGGAATGCCTTCAGTCTGGAGAAAATTAAAAAGCGCGAGAAACGCATTGATTATATCAATTACGAAATCACCAATTATATGACGCTGGTCAGCTCTCTGAAAATGAATGAGTCTGATTCCACGACCTGCAACGCCTTATACAAATGCTTTTCCGACATCGAGCGGATCGGCGATCATGCAATCAATATCATACAGTATTCCACCGATGAGGATAATAAGCTTTCAAGCTCAAAATACATAGAGGATGAATTGCATCAGCTGGCTTCCCTTCTTTCCAAGAGCTTCTCACTGCTGTCAACCTACAGCCTGGATTCTCAGGATGAATGCTTTGAAAAAATCGAACGGATCGAGGATCGCATTGACGAGCTGACCGCAAGCTATCGACAAGCACAGATTGAGCGACTGATGGAGAAAAAGGTCAATGCCTTGGATTGTGTCATCTATTCTGAAATCCTTACAGATGTGGAGCGTGTATCCGATCATATCATGAACATCATTCAGGAAGCCAAGCGCTGTAACTTCACACTGAGTGATGAGGCTATACAAAGCGACCCTGCCCTGTCTGCAGCCTGAGACACCGAATGGTGTCTTTTTTCATCCCTTCCTTTTTCAGCTGTGTCTGATATATCCGTTTATAGGGTCCTACTTATGTATACAGTCAAATGCTGAACCGGTATGCGCATCCTATGCATACCGGCTGATATCAAATTCACAGCAATCTGCAGGAAGTGCTTCAAATGAACACTTTACTTTCTGATACAGCCTGCAGTTATGATAAACCCTTCACAGGATAAGGAATACAAGGTGTCTTTTTGCGCAGGAGCATGCTATACTTAGAGACAGAGGTGATGTTATGAATATCAGTTCCCGCTGTATTCTATGTCTTTTAAATAAAGAGGAGGCAGGCATACGGGCCTGTTTGGATGAGCATCAGAAAGCAGAGTATCTCAAGGACGTCATGCGAATCATGCTGGAGGCAGACCCCGCAGATACAATGCCTTGGATTTCCGATCAGATTCGTCAGCTACAGCCACCTGTTCCAAGAAGTCTTCCGGATTATGCGAAAATAAAAACGTATTTCAATACCATCCTGCTGGAAATGGAGCCGATGCTGAAAAATGCCATTGAGCAGGAGGTTGATCCTCTTTCCTATGCTCTGCGGCTTTCCCGCTGCGGCAATTACATCGATTTTGGTGCTATGGATCATGTGGATGAGGACATTCTGCGCTCCCTGTTGAAGCAGGTAAAAGAGGAAACACTGGATGCAAGTGTCTATCAACGCTTCCTATCACAGGCGGCAAATAGCAGCAGTGCTCTATCTTTGTGATAACTGCGGAGAAATCGTACTGGATAAGCTACTCATACTGCAGCTGCAAAAGCACTTTCCGCATTTACAGATCACGGTCATGGTACGCGGCGGCGAGGTGCTCAATGACGCGACGATGCGTGATGTCCGGCAGATACATCTGGATGAGGTGTGTCCATGTACAAGCAGCCAGGTACCGCTTGCCGGCTGCGATTTGCGTCATATTGGTGAAGACGCACGAGCACTACTTGCATCCAGCGATATGATTATCGCCAAGGGACAGGCAAACTTTGAATCCCTGTATGGCTGTGGCCTGCCAATCTATTATCTGCTTTTATGCAAATGCGACTACTTCTGCGAACAGTTCCGGATGCACCATCTAAAGGGTATCTTCGCCTATGAAAAGACACTGGAAATATCCAGTGCAAAGTAAGGCGGCGCATGGAACCACGCTATCCGCTAAATCAGGATGTTCAAAACCTTTATAGAGTCTCATCGTAACAGATGATAAAAGGCTTCTTAAACCATTGCGTACAGCAATGCTTTAGAAGCCTCTTTTTCTTATCCGATTCAGGAGATTCCCCATTCACTATCCTATACTGCATACAGGCACTACCCGCTTACTTCTATTCAAGCATTTCATTGAATGCCTTAGACGCTTTGATACTTTTGCATAACCGCTTCATATATACCACCTGCGGCTGGCGGAAGCGTATCAAAGACTCCCGCATTTTGAAGCCCAGAGCCTCCAGCAGTCTGCATGAGCGAATGTTCTTCTTTTGCGTTTCTGCTAGGATGCTTTCCAGCGTTCCCTGTTCTGAAAGAAATACAAGAACAGCGTGGATTGCCTCTTTCGCATAGCCCTGTCCCCAAACCTCCGGTGCAAACTGATAGGAAATCTCCTGCTCCATGCCATTATGATAAGGTCCGATTTCAATCAGTCCCAGTAAGGTAGAATCACTTGTCCTACGCACTGTAAAGCCCTGATTGTCTATCCCCATCATTATATTGCGGAGCTTTTCCTCTGCCCTGGCCTTATCATAAGCACCACCAAGATAGGTACGTACCTCATCATCTGTAAAAAGAATTCGTACATCCGCCAAATCCGATTCCTTTATTTCATATATACTGCATCTATCTGTTTTCAGCATATGATCCTCCCAAAAGAAAAGCGGTGCCTGTTGAACACAGTATCCCCGCTTGCCTTTATTCTTCCAATTGCTCCATACGCTCTTCAATCTCCAGCGCTTCCTTCTTCATTTCTCTGGAAATACTCTCCAGATCAATTTCTTTTTTCTTTAAACGGTAATTTACAAATTCCTTCACCGCCATATAAATCACAGCAAAGCATGGTACACCGATAAACATACCGATGATACCAAACAGTCCGCCCCCTACACAGACGGAGAACAGAATACCGATACTTGGCAGTCCCAGCTTATCCCCCAGAATCAGCGGTCCCAGAATATTGCCGTCAAACTGCTGCAGGGCGAAGACAAAGAGTGCAAAGTATAATGCGGTAATCGGATGTATGATGAAGAGAATTACAATCCCCGGTACAGCACCGATAAACGGTCCGAATACCGGAATCATATTGGTAACACCGACGATCACCGATAACAGCAGTGCATACGGAAACTGAAAAATCAGAGATCCGATATAGCAGAGGATTCCGATGATCAGAGAATCGATCGCCTTTCCCACGATAAAGTTATTGAAGATATCACCGCTTGCCAGTACCATACGATGCAGATACTCGCTGATTTCCTTCGGAAACAGTGCATAGTTGATTTTTTTTGCATAGCCGGACAGACGTTCCTTGTCGATCAGCATATACAGACCAGCCATAATACTCAGCAGGATGTTCAGCAGTGTGCTTCCAAAGGCATAGGTGGCCTTTGCCATCTGCGGTAGTGCATCCGTTACAAAGCCGGTAAGCTTTTCGAAGAAATCGGTATCCGTAATGTAATTGGTGACCTGCTGGGTATCAATGGCATACTTTTCAACAAAATCCAATGCAAATTTCTGGAAATCCTCCACATAGCCCGGAAATGCCTTCACCAGGGAAAAGATGCTGTCAAACAGCTGCGGCAGCAGCAGTGCCAGAAAGGCACATACAATGATGATTCCAAGCAGAACCGCCAGTACGGCGGCAATGCTTCGTTTATGCTGCGGCTTCATGCGGAGCCTTCCAAGCAGCTTTACTTCAATCAGCTCCATCGGTTTATTTAACAGAAATGCTATCGCAAATCCAAGGATAAACGGTGTTGTCAGAGAACAGACGCGTCTGAGTGAGCGAATGATGAAATCAATTTTATCGAAAGCGAAATATATGCTGATTCCTATGGCGATCACAATCACATACAGCCATATTTTCTTTCTCATGTCCTCGGTTAATCTAAATTTCATATAAATCGCCTCCATCCCTATCTATTCTATCATGAAAATTCTGTTTCATTTCTTACAAATTCGAAAGTATTAGTCATTCAGGATCCTCTGCTTCAGCTCTTCAAACACATAGCGGTCCTCACGCATCTGCGCTTCCCTCGTATTGGCCAGTGTTCGTTTATGCACACTTAACAGCGGTGGCAGCTGAAGACGCTTGAAAGCGTTTTTTGCCCTGGTGGTCAGCAGCCACTCCAAATCCTTTAAAAAGGTATCCGGGTCATCGAGATGATAATATTTCATCCAGCGTGCAATGTCCTGCTTCCAGATACTGCCGTCTGCATAGCTCTCCATAAATGAGCGAAGGCTGAGGTCTGTACCCAGATGCTCGATGAGATAATCATGATAGAACCATTTCATCGGATCAAACTGTGCATCCTTCAATTCCGCACTCGGCGGCATTGTCCAATCCATCCCATGCTCATGCACGCACGGCAGCAGATTCAGCGGCACCACCTCTTTGCCGAAGTGCGCATTCAATGCTTTTGACAAATCAAACAGCTGCACCTTGGTCAAATCACCGATGAGCGACAATGCCCCGATGCTGTCCCCGTAGAGGGTACAATAGCCCAGAGCGGTTTCCACCTTATTCCCATTATTCACAACAACACCGCCAAGAATACCTGCAAAGCCGCTTAACAGATAACCGCGGGAGCGTGCCTGTACATTTTCCATTACCAGCGAAGGCATTGCTTCCACCGCGTAGCCGTATTCCTTATGAAACAGCTCAACACTTGCCTGCACGAGTGTTTCCATGTTTCCCTCCTGATATGCAATGCCCAGAGCCTTCGCCTCCGCAGCAGCATTGGAAATGGTCGTCCTACTGTTGTGGCGTGTTGCTATGTTATAGCCGTAAACACGCTTTGGCCCCAGGGCGGCAACCAGCAGTGCAGCCGTCACACTGCTGTCCAACCCACCGCTCATACCGACGATCCAGGGAATTGCACGATTGAATATCTGCGCATCAAAATCCCGGATTCCCAGAAGCAGCGCATCCAGCAGCTGCGGCTGTGTGGATTCCACTTCCCTTGTTTCCGCAAGGTCTACAATCTGCATTTCCTCATGAAACCAAGCAGCCTGATAAATGGTATTCTTCTGCATGCGGACACCGCTGCCTCCGGCCATGACCACAACATCCTTGCCACTGTTCTGCATTCCGAGGGCATTGGCATAAATGACATTGCCCTTTAAGCTGTATGTCTGATCAAGCTCGTACATTGCGGCATCCAGATTGATATTGATATCTGTTAGCTGAACCTCACGTCCAAAATTCAATGCAAAGACGTGTCCCTTAAATTCAATGGCGCTGTTGATCGGGTTTTCCTCGAAATAGCGCGCATCATCCGTAAAGGGCGTATTCCGCTTAACCCGCATATGTGTCTGCTTGCGATACGCAAAAAATGCCGCATTGAATCTTCTGCGATTGCGATAGCGGATATTTCCCCAGACAATGGCAATATCCTCACTTTCCGCAAGCAGTGCTTCATTGAAGCTGTCCACATAGCGGCACCAGTCATCATCCAGCCACAGATCACCGAGCAGATATCCGCTGACGGCATTCTGCGGAAATACAATCATATCCGCCTGTTCCTCTCTGGCCTTCTGAATCATCTGTTTCATATAGGAAACGTTTTCCTCACATTTTCCCTGTTTGACATGCATGGTCACAACGGCAACCTTCATGATATCCCTCCTCATCTTCAACATGAGTATCATACCATGAATCGTACGAGAATTGAAGAATTCCCTTTTAAAGTTGCGGCATCTCCTATATAATATAGAAACAGGAAAAGTGAGGTTTGTTGTATGGAACAATATATCGTAGAGGGGAATATCTCTGTAAAAGCCGTTTTACTCGCTCAGAAGCGGGACATTATAAAAATCATCGTCGATGAGAAGAAAAAGGATCGCGATACCGCCTTTATTCTTCGTCAGGCAGCACAGCGCAATATCCCGATCGAACAAAACAGCCGTCAAGCTATTGATGAGCTTGCACAGGGAAAAACGCATGGCGGGCTGCTGGCACTTTGCGGCGAGCGCCGCTTTCAGACACTGCAGGCTGTCGCTGAAAAGGATTCAGTTTTTCTGGCACTGATCGAGGGGGTGGAGGATCCCTTTAATTTCGGCTACATACTGCGTACGCTGTATGCGGCAGGCTGCGACGGCGTCATCATTCCACCGCGGAACTGGACAACTGCTGCAGGAGTTGTTACCAAAGCCAGTGCAGGCGCCAGTGAATATCTGAATCTGATTGTCGCAACGGATATGGAGGCTCTGCTTCAGGAAATGAAGCAGGCAGACATACAGCTTATATGTGCACAGCGCAAGGATGCAATCTCCCTGTATGACTATGCCTTTCCTTTAAAGCTGTGTCTGGCAATCGGCGGTGAAATGCGCGGGTTGAGTAAGCATGTGCAAAATCACAGCGACCAGAATCTGTTTATTCCCTATCGTCAGGATTTCCGCAATGCCATGACGGCAGCGGCATCTACGGCAATCTTCGCCTTTGAGCTTGTCCGTCAGAAAACAGCAGACTAACCATCCAAACCATGCAGCTTCGGCTGTATGGTTTTTCTTTTTCATATGCGCCGATACAAAAAAACTGTATCTGCAGGAGAATGTCGCAATGACATTTCAGACCTGCACATACAGTGGTATTTGCGTAGCTGTCCGTAAGCGTGAGGTTCCTGCATGCACTGCCCCGTTACGGCTCCTGCAGCAGTGCAGACAGCTCTTCCAGCTCATCCTGACGCATGCCGATGGATTTCAGATAGGAAAAACAGCCTGCTTCATCCAGCATGGTGAGCAGCGGCTGCAGCATGTCCGGTGTGCTGTCAAGCAATGCGCGCACTGCCGGGATCGCCATTACATCCGCCGGAAGCATCCGGTTTACACCCAATGCATTATAGGTGTCGGACACCTGATAATCCGCAAGGATATCCTCATTGCATACACCGCACAGCTTCAGCAGGAGTGCTGCCAGTATGCCGGTGCGATCCTTGCCTGCCGTACAGTGAAACAAGACTGCATGTCCCGCTTTCCTTGTATTTCGTATATGGCGAAGTGCTGCACATACCGCCTCCGGTACGGCTCTCACCATATCCACATAATCCAGCTTCATACTGTCAAGAAACCTCTTTTGAGCCTGCTCATCCAATGAATCCGCAAGCGGCACCTCCTCCTTCATAAAGGGAAGCGATACCCGCGCAATTCCATAGCGCTCGCTGTCATAGGGTGCCTGTATCTGTTCCGTTTTACTGCGAAGATCCAGAATCAGCTGAATATCAGCTTCCTGCAGCTTTTTCCAGTCCTCCTGTGTCAGGTTATTCAGCATATCACTGCGATAGCAGCACTGCCATGCCGTTATCGTTTCCCCACAGGGATAGCCGCCGAGATCCCGTACATTGCCGGCTCCCTGCAAACGCATACGGCGTGCTGTCCTCATTTCTGACTCCCCGTTTTTTGTTCATAGGGCCAGTGAACGATACCGCCGATGTTATACAGCTCATCATAACCAAGAGCCCGCAGCTTCTTCAATGCCGTCCTGGAACGCTGCCCGCTGCGGCAGTACAGATAATGCGGCTTCCCTTTCGCCACAACAGCAGCTGCCCTGTCTTCCAGCTCACTCAGGGCAAGGTGATCCGCTCCGGGAATATGACCATCCCGATATTCATCCGTTTCCCGCACGTCGATCAGCTGGATGTCTTTCCCTGCATCCAGCTCCTGCTTTACTTCCTCCATTGTTTTATCAAAAGAAAATCCAAACATAGCCGCCTCCTAATCCACGAACAGATAGCCGCAGAATATATATAGCATATTGATGTAAAAGGACCCCATGCCAAGGTATGCAAACCAGCGGTTCACAATGGCAAGATCCAGATAACCCAGCTGCATAAAGAGCAGCAGCAGAACGATAACGATTGCGACCACCTTGCGAAAAACAGCATTGCTTCGCTTTTTACGATTCAGTGAAACACCGAACATAAACAGAGAAGCAACCATGATGATGATCAGCAGCGTATGCACAAAGCCGCCCTTCAGCCAGGTTTCCACCAGCTTGGTAAGAAAGGCTGAAAGTACGATGATCAGCAGCGGTGTTCCCAGTCGTTTGACATCATCCATTTTATACTTCCTCGATGACCACTTTTTTCATAACATCGCCGTTGCGCATATTGCGTACAGCGCCCAGATTGTCTGTCACCTTGCCGAATACGGTATGTACCCCATCCAGATGCGGCTGCGGACAGTGGCAGATAAAGAACTGACAACAGCCGGTATCCTTACCGCGATGTGCCATAGACAGGCTTCCATCCTCATGCTTATGCGGGTTGTTTGCCGTTTCACAGGGTATCGTATAGCCCAGATCCCCGGCACCGGTTCCATATGGGCAGCCGCCCTGCGATACAAAGTTTTTAATGACACGGTGAAAGGTTTTGCCATCGTAATAGCCCTCCTTCACCAGCTTGACGAAATTCTCAACGGTGCGCGGAGCATCCTCCGGATACAGCTCAAAGGGAAGCTCTGCCCCGTTCTCCATTGTTATTGTTCCATGGTATATCATGTTCATTCCTCCTATTTCATTCTATAAATATACTATAATCCGACAAAAAAAACAACCGCCGGGAAGCTGAGGCGGTGAAAAGCATACAAACGGAAGCGTCGGTTCAAACTCCTGCAGTTCCCTGACTTTCAGCCCTCCAAAAGGAAAAGGGTTATGCCAGCAGTACCATATTGGCACTGTTCAGGATGCGTATTCTGCGCTTTCTGAAGATTTCGTTTCCGAATACTCCGTCAAATGCAAAATCATCAAACAGCCTGACCCGCCCTGTCATCGTATCCTTAAGGGTGATTTCAGCCTTATCCAGATAAAGCGTCCATTGCTTGATAATCTTTAAATCCATCCTTTCCAGTCCATGCACGCCAAAACCCATGGCACTGCCTTCATGTACAACCGTGAGCGCATGCTCCTGAATCGCCTGTTCCCCAATCCAGCTGACACGGGAGCCGCTGTCAAAGCCAAACAGCGAAATCTCCTGATCGGCTCGTTTTACCAGAAAGCAGGGAAAGCTTCCCTTCAGCATATTGGGATAGGGGATCCGAAACCTGTTTTTCAAAACGATGAACTGCTTTGCGACATCATCCAGCTCAAAGTCAAGCTGATGCAAAATATCCCAGCCAAGAATTCCGTCAAAGCCGAACAGATCGATGTTACCGAAGCGCAGGGAAAAATCTGAGGAATCCAGTGCAATCATCGCCATGTTTAAAACCTCCAGTCCCCCCAGCTGGACGGAGTCCGCCACCAGCCCCTGCATATCCCGCCGGGTTCCGCCGATACTTCCAATCTGCAGTTTACCTCCTGTTTTTTTCAGCTTCAGCTGTGCAATTTTTTCACTCTTGATGCCGCTGATCTGTGCTCCTGTATCCACAACAAAAACAGCCCGTACATGATTGATATAGACTGGAATTGTAAACAGTCCGAAGATATTGCGGGAAAGCGGAAGGGAAAATTCACGCTGATAATAGCGCAGCTCCCATGCATGTTCCTTCCCCATCACCTGCTCCTGCGCTTTTAATAATGCACTCGGAAACAGACCAAGGGATATCCGTTTCCTCTGTTCCTCATATTCTGACGGCTGCACATGAGCGGCAGGATGACTTTGTACCTTACAGCTATGCATGCCATCACCTCCTGTCTTTTGTGTTCGATTATATCATAAGCATATGTGAGAATTGTGGGTTACTTTCCTTATGGTGCGGATTTTTATCAATTTCTCAAGTTTTTCGATTGCAGCTGCCTGTTCAAGCAATTCCGGTACAGCCTGCTGTACACGCATCCTGGCATAAAATAATGAAAGGTTGGAAAGAATACCCACAGATTACGTTTTCATGTTGAAGAGTTCTTCATGGTATAGTAAAATGGATGCATGGTAAAAACATGGAAAAGGAGTGATTGATATGCAGACAAATAAAGCTTCACTGCCTGTGATGAGTGTTCAGGGAAAGGTGGATCATCCCATCATGAGCGGAAACGGATATCGTGTCGGTTATGACGGATATGGCAGAATCCCGATGGCGACAGGCGGTATTATTTACAACTATAAAATCGGTGATTCCTGCATGGGTATTGCAGGAGATCACATAGAGCCGGGCGTTAGTCTGAAGAATCCTGTAGAAAAAGAAAACAATGCACTGCAGGCCTTTGCCTGTATCGGAAACAAAGCGAAGGTCATCAGCGGCGATGCAAAGGGCAAAGAGGGCTATGTGACCGGGAAGCATGGCGGTATTGATCATGTAATGGTTTATTTCGATGAAGAAACGCTGGAGCTGATGACAACAGAGGATAAGGTGCTGATCAAAGCCTGCGGACAGGGACTTAAACTGATTGATCATGAAGAGATACAGCTGATGAACATCGATCCAGCGCTGTTTGAAGGACTGGGAATCGTGGAGGAGGAGCAGGGAATCAAAATACCGGTTGTGACCTGTGTTCCGGCCTATCTCATGGGAAGCGGTTTGGGAAGTGCGACCACCATGCTGGGAGATTACGACATTATGACGCAGGATGCACAGGCAAATAAGGAATTCGGAATCAATGAGCTGCGCTTTGGTGATCTGGTCATGATTAAGGATCATGATAACCACAACGGTCCGCACTATCGCAGGGGAGCGGTATCTGTCGGTATTGTTGTGCATGCGGATTCCTATACAAGCGGACACGGCCCCGGACTGGCTGTGATTATGAGCAGTCGGTGCGGAAGCATTGAGCCGATTCTGGATCCAAACGCGAATATCGCAAACTATCTGCATATAAAATAACTATACCAGCTGCAGCATATTGGATATGTGCTGCGGCTGTTTTCATATGCCGGTATCATCGATGAACCATCTAAATCAAAAGCGGATTGCAGAAAACCGCCATATAGGATACACATATACGCCTACTGTATACACCTGCCTATTCAGAGAAGATTATGATTTCATACGACGAGTACCCTCATGCCTTATGAAATGTTGGCTATTTTGTATACTGTACACAAAAAAATGCTTCCATACCGTTCTCATGACGGCGGGAAGCATTCTATTAACCTATACAGCTAGTCTCTGTTTCCTACAAAACGCAGAATATACAGAAAGATATTGATGAAATCCAAATACAGCTCAAAAGCAGAATAGATCGAAAGCTTTTTCAGCATTTCTTCATCCCCTTCATAGCTTGCATACAGTGCCTTCATCTTCTGTGCATCATAGGCAGTCAGTCCGGTAAAAATCAACAGACCGATGGCACTCATCAGCATTGTGCTGGTATCAGCCCCCATGAACATCATAATAACCTCAGTGATGATCAAAGCAAGCAAGCTGCCAAAGAGAATCGGTCCAAAGCGGAGCAGATTCATTTTCGTCGTATATCCGATGACAGCCAGACTTCCGAAATACACAGTCGTCATCAAAAACGCCATAGCCAGTGTACCCGGCAGGTATACAAGAGCAAGCGTTGAGAAGGTGATACCGGTCAGCATAGAGTACGCCAGGAATAAAATCTTGGCACTTGTGGCGGACATCTTCATCAGACGTGCCCCCAGAGCGATGACCACACCGAATTGTGCGGCAATCAGAATCAGTGGCGCAAATCGCATCGTATAAATATAATAAATCAAATCTGTGGAGTATACAGCAAAGGCAGTAGCCGTAGTCACCAGAAGACCCAATGTCATCCATCCAAATGTACGTACAGCATGCTTCTGCAGGCTGGTTGCTGCATATTGCGGCTCAAAATAATCTTCATTGCGTTCAAACATAAATATTCCTCCTTTTCCTATAGTATAAGTCATATTGTATCATTTTTACAGTAAAATAGAAAGATTTTGCGGTATTTTATGATTCTTTGTCAAATGCATGCACAATACCATCCGCAATCGCCTTAGCCATTGCCTCCTGATTCTTCTCTGATTTCAGATAGGACAGGTCACCATCATTGGATAAAAAGCCTGCCTCCACTAAAATTGTCGGAATATCGGTATATTCCATCAGAGAAAGCGGGGCGTCCGCCTCATCCTTCAGCCCTCTGCTTTTCATCCCCTTCAGACCCGTGAGCTGTTTATTTACCTGCTTTGCCAGTGCCCTGCTTTTCGCATCACTCTCTCTTACCCAGATTTCCGCACCTCTTGCGGAATCCTGCGCTGTATCCGAAAAATTCATATGAATCGATATAAAATAATCCGCTTTTGATGTGTTGGCAATGCGGGAACGCTCCAGCAAATCCTTTTCATTATCCGACGGCCAGGACACCTTGTCCTGCACTCGTGTATACACAACATCCACATCCTGCTTCTCCAGCAGCTTTCCGATTTTTTTCGTCAGCTGCAGTGTAATGTTTTTTTCCTTTGTGCCATCCGCCGCAACACTGCCGTCATCATAGCCGCCGTGACCGGCATCCAGAACAACCCGTCGCTTTGTGACCTTCTTTTCTTCAGCCTGCTTCTGTGTACGGATAACCAGTGTTTCTGCCTGCTGCTTTTTATCTGCTTTTTCCTGTGCATAGGCATTTCGTATAAAGGGTACGATTACGAAACAGAATACAATGACAGAAAAGAACAAAGCATGTCGCTGTACAAAATTCTTTTGCATGAAATCACCTCATGTTAGTTATATAAATCTTTTTTCAGCTCCTGAATCTCCTCATATGCCGGACTTTCCTTATCCAGCCGTGAGGCATAACGCTCCAGAAGCCTGCGTGTACGTTTTTCATCATCATCCAGATATGCCAGAGCATAATGCAACACCACGTCGGTTACATCACAGTGTGTGGCTAACAGCTTTTGAAACATCTGTTCTCCTTTTTTTGATTTAAGTGCGATATATGCCTTTGCCTGCTCATACTGCATCCCGACACGGAAGAAATCGCTCGTTTTGGAAAATACATGCAGAAACTTATCGACAAATGCGATAAGTACGCGGTACTGTTCCTTGTCCCTGCGTCCCTGCTCCATCAATAGATCCAGCAGAAAGGTAACCACACCAATCATATCCAAGCCATCGTTAACCTGATACATCATAGCTTCCAGGCTGTCAATATGAAATCTTTTCGCAGTTTTAAACAGCAACCGGAACTGTTCCAGCAAATCCGCCGCAACCTGTTCACTGCCCTGTTCCATCAAATCCAGAATCGCATCGGATATAAGACCGTAATGGGTAAAGCCGAAGTCCTCTCTTCTTGCAATCTCCAGCACCGCTTCATCGATGAAGGCTTTGGGGAACGTTGCATGGGTATCGTCAATCTTCTGTGTTTCAAAGATAGCATCCGCGACTGCAAGATCGTTGTAGGTGGCTTCCAGACGCCCCCGAATACCCTCACAGGTAAGCGTACACCCAAGCTCCGTAAGATACGTATTGATTTCTTCACTGCGCATACCTCTGATTTTGTTCACCATGTCCTGCGACGTAACCTTTTGCAGATACAGCTCTTTCATAAGATTCACTCCATTTCTCGTTCCTGCAGCTTCCCGGGGTGGTACCGGGCTTGATTGTCCGATGCTGCTTATCTTTGGAATTTTCAAATCCCGAGTCATAACGATATCATTTTTTTTACAAATTTGCAACCCATGTTCTCTCTGCCATCTTTTGAAAGGCCTTTCTCCGAATGACTGACACAGCTGACAGCTTACCATACCGTGGATGGTGTTCTTTATGAAAAATATTGCTGGTGAAGTGTATGCAGTGCGCAGACAGCTTGCAATTTCCTTGATTGTTCAGGCATCCAAACACCCGGTCTTGACAGCGACTTATACAAAACAGTGATTCACTATGAGTCTGAATGCAAAAACACAGAATCGCTTCCACTGGACTGTGAAATGGTTCTGTGCTTTCTATTATGGTATACCCCATTCAAACAAATGGGGAAAACAGCCGGTATATCCGTTTTTATTTATCCTGCAGACTTTCACACAATGCATACAGACCATCCAGAAACCGTTCATTGTCCTGCTGTGTCCGCTTTTTCGCATGATTTCCGTAATTGCCATGCTTACGCTCCACACTGCCGACATGACGCATTGTGAGAAGGCGATTGATATTTTCCGTTGTATAGGGGACTCCATTGCAGGAGATCGGATATCCTTCCTTACTGAGAACCAGTGCAGCCAGACCGTAATCCTGCGTAACAACAATATCTCCCTTTTTTACATGCGACAGCAACAGAAAATCCGTACTGTCTCTTCCTTTATCCGCCATAAGGATAACGACATGCTCATAGGGAAAGACATGGGAGGTATCACATACCAGTGTTACAGGAAAACCGAAATCCTCTCCTGCCTGCAGGGTTTCCTCAATCACCGGACAGCCGTCCGCATCGATATAAATATCAGACATGCTCGACCAGATGCGGGTCATAGCCGTTGTTTTTCAGAATTGCAAGCACATCTGCGATATGCTTGTTATCATTGGTTTCAATAATAACGCCGACTCTGCACTGATTAAACAGCATGGCATTCTGAATACGGTTATGATTTACAGAAATGATATTGGCTCCGGTTCTGGATATCAGCTCAATCATACGGGACAGATTCCCCGGCTTATCCATAACGTTCATATTGATGACTGCCTTGCGTCCGGTCTTCATCAAGCCGAGGTCGATTATTTTAGACAGCAGATTGACATCGATATTTCCTCCGGAAAGAACTGCAACGCATTTGTGATGCTTTAGATCCACCTTACCGAACATCGCCGCCGCAACACTGGTGGCTCCGGCTCCCTCAGCGACCATCTTCATTTTCTCTAGCAGTGTCAGTATGGCAGCCGCAATTTCCTCCTCACTGACGGTTACCACCTCATCCACGTACTTGCTGCACAGCTTATAGGTCAGCTTTCCCGGAGTTTTTACAGCGATTCCATCCGCGATCGTACTTACATTCTGCAGCTTGATAATCTCCTTCTTTTCCAGCGACTGCTTCATGCTCGGCGCATGCTCGGACTGTACGCCGATAATACGGCAGCTGGGACGCATTGCCTTGATTGCAACGGCGATCCCGCTGATCAGACCGCCCCCGCCAATCGGTACGATTACCGTATCCACATCACTGAGCTTATCCAGAATTTCCAGACCGATCGTTCCCTGTCCGGCAATGACATATTCATCATCAAAGGGCTCCACGAATACTGCGCCTGTGATTTCCTGCAGATTCTTCGCATACTCATAGGCATCATTGAAGGTATCTCCCTGCAGCTCCACCGCAACACCATAGCTTCGCGTTGCTTCAATTTTAGACAGCGGAGCGGTTTTCGGCATAACGATCGTTCCCTTGATTCCCATCTTCATGCAGGAATAAGCGACTCCCTGTGCATGGTTTCCGGCACTTGCGGCTATCACGCCCTTCTCGCGCTCCTTTTGTGTCAGAGAATGCAGCTTATGGTAAGCTCCACGCAGCTTAAAGGCACCGGTTCCCTGCAGATTTTCCGCCTTGATCCACAGATTTTCATGCAGCTTATCCGCATGCACCAGCGGTGTTTTGGAAATAACATCCTTCAATACTTCCTTGGCATCATAAATATTTGAAATATCCATACGATTTCCTCCTGTATCCTTATCTGTATTGTACTATGAATATCACCGTTCGAAAAGAGTGTTTTTCTACAATTTGGATACATTTTATTCACATTGTTTTTATATTGCATACAATCATCTATGTTATGCATACATATTTGTTTCATCGTATATATATCGTAGAATCCTGTATATCGTATCTGTTTCAGTATTCCCCGCCGATGTTCCTTCATACCAATAGCCGCGTCCGTCCGCAGCCATTCTCCTTATGGAAGTATAACCGTAAAAAAACTGCCGTCTCCAGTTGGAGAACAGCAGCTTTACAGACTTAGTCTTTTTCGATGAAGTCCAGCAGCTCCTTGGCCGCAATATTGATACCGTCACGGTTTTCTTTATCAAGTCCCAGGTGGGTGTAAATTTCTCCGACGAAGCAGCCGCTGTCGCGCAGTGCGACAAACATCTGGTCAATCAGAGGCTCACAAACCTCCTGCTGCTGCATCGGTCCAAACGGGTTCGCAAAGTAGGTTGTGGAAATACCGACCTCCTGTGTCGTTCCCTTGGCCATACGTTTTCCCTCCTTGCAGGTTGCCTTCGCATCCTCAAGAGTATCAAAACGATGCAGCCCCAGCTTATCATCATAGTTATTTGCATAGGCAAATAAGTCAATTCTATGATTCATCGCTACGATTTCATATGGTGCAGCCGGTGTGATAACACGGGCATTGTTGCTGGATTCCGGATTCATGAAAATGGAGCGGTCCATATCACGGTACGGGGTTCCCGGATCAAGATCATCCAGACGGATAAAGGCACCGATTTCCGTACCCTGTCCATAAGGAACACCGTCCTCCAGATGAATGGTACCCATATCATCAAAGACAACCTCAATGTCCTTAATGACATCCGCACCAGCAATTTTCAAGGCTTCAATGGATTCGGACTTACCTGCTCCGGAATCCCCCATCAGCATAATACCCTTGCGTTTTCCGCTCTTTAAGGTAATATTGACGAATGCTCCGTGAATCGGCAGCCAGCCCTTCTGCATTTTTCTTACGTTGTGCAGTGTCAGTGTCATTTTCTTCAGATAACCGAAGTATTCAATACGTTCATGATAGCTGACACATCCGATCCATACATCATCCTCGGCATCATAATGGAAGGTTGTCTGTTCCTTGTCATCCTGATTACCGAATAAACAAATCAGATCCGGTTTTTTGCGGCACTCATCCTCATTCGCCAGCTCAAACAGATTTGCCAGAGATACGGCAGAGGAAATAAAGTCACGGTGGAAGTAGATAAAGGCAAGCAGGCTTCCGACCTTGCATGGGTAACAGAACCATTCATCCGGTGTTCCGGTAAATTCCGTAATCGGATTGGTATCCCGTTCTGTAAACATCCCGGTACGCTTGTTTGACTTCGGATGAAGGATCATCGGTGTCCGCAGCATAACGGACTGAATGAATTCGATATCCTTTAATGCATCGTATTTAGGGCTCAGCTTTGGATTATCAATGTTTTTCACTGCAATCGATGCATTGGTACCAGCCTGCAGCTGACGGTATACACGGTTTTTTCTTCCCATGATCTGTTCCTCGATGTTACGGTACAATCCAAGAATCAGACTGGTAAAGCTGGAATCTGCGCCTACAAAGGTCAGATCCTGCAATGCATTCCCCTGTCCGATCGACATCACGGAGAATCGCTGATGCTTTTTCCAGAAGTTGTACATCTCCTCCACGAACTCCAGAAGCTTCGCTTTATCGTTCAGATATGGAGAATCCACCTCTTCCGCTTTGAATACACGCAGCATGCGGAACAGCTTCAGAATTTCAAAGGTTGCCTCTCTGGTTGTTTTGCCGTTCAATGCGTAGAAGTATAAAGCCTCGTTATCAGCTTTTAAGTAATCCAGGTAGTTATGAACATAATTACTGAACGTGGAAGAATTCAGCAGCTGGTCACCGGAATGTGCGTATCCTGCGCTGTAGTTCAGTATTGCAAGTTCTTTTGTTAAATACAATGTCTCTTTCATAATCTGCTCCTTTCAAATTCAAAAATGAAGTTGGAAAATAAAGTTAAATAACCCTATCGGGTTATATTATACAATAAAAAGAAAAAATAAGAAAGTAGTTTTTGTAATATTTTCATTTTATGAAAACTTTTTCAATTCCAATTTCTGTTTCGCAGCTGTGCTCACCTGTCGCACAGCATACTGGTAACGATTACATGATATGCGAGAGCCGGGAAAAGTATACCGCAATTTTGTCACACGATCGTAAAAAGACCGTATTTTTTTGAAATCCTGAAGCACTTCGGTCTTCCATATAATATAGAAAGCGATGATGGGGATTCTCATCATCAAATGATCCAACCGTATTTCACCTGTAGCTGTAAGGTACCTTTCCCATGTACCTTACAGCAGTTATTAAAAGCTTCAGCACTTGCATAGGCAGCCTGCTCTTCGCATGCATCACTTCGCGCTCTAAGCTTTAGAAAAAAGTCCGAATCCCCTTCGAACTTTTTCACAGCATATTCAGACTGCCTGAAAATCTCACGCAGACTTATTTCTGTAATTCCTTCTTGACCATGTCAACAATCTCATGCAGGGAAACATCACTGCTTTCATCAGCTGTTCTGGCACGGAATTCCACATTGCCGTCCTTGATTCCTCTGCCGACGGTGATGCGGTATGGAATACCGATCAGCTCCATATCCTTGAACTTCACGCCCGGACGTTCCTTGCGATCATCCAGCAGAACATCAATGCCTTCTTTTTTCAGTGCCTCATACAGTTCATTTCCAATGCGCATCTGTTCATCATCCTTGCTGGACACAACCACCACAGCGACCTCAAACGGTGCCACGCTTGTTGGCCAGATGATACCGGATGCATCGTTATGCTGTTCCACGATTGCCGCCATGCAGCGCTCCAGACCAAAGCCATAGCATCCCATTTCCACAGGATGCAGCTTATTGTTGACATCCTGATATTCCAGACCGAGTGCCTTTGCATATTTGGTTCCCAGCTTGAAGGTGTTGCCGACCTCAATGCCCTTACAGAACTTCAGCGGTTTTCCGCATTTCGGACAAATATCCCCTTCATGAACCTGCGCGATATCCGCAACGGTTTCCACTGTGAAATCCTTCAGGTTTACATTTTTGATATGATGATCGGTTTTGTTTGCTCCGACGATAAAGTTTTTCATATTTGCCACTTCACGATCCATGATAATCGGACACTCCAGTCCAACCGGACCTGCAAAGCCAACCCTTGCATGAGTAACACGTTCCACCTCATCAAAGGACGCAAGCTCCATTTCATTTGCCTGCAGCAGCTTCAGCACCTTGGTTTCATTCAGCTCCCGATCCCCCTTCAACAGGAAGGCCATCGTTTTCCCATCAACGGAATAAATCAGTGTTTTCACAAAATCATTTACGGATTTCTGGAAGAATGCCGCAACATCCTCAATTGTTTTCGCATCCGGAGTTTCCACGATTTCCATATCCAGCGCCTCTTCATCGGATGGCCTGCCGGTATCGATAACCTCGGTGATTTCCAGATTACTGGAGAAGTCACAGCCCTCACAGGTCACCACGACATCCTCCCCGATTTCGGTGATTGCCTGAAATTCCTCAGACAGAGAACCGCCCATAGCTCCGGTATCCGCCTTGACGATCTTATAGTTCAGATTGCAGCGATCCATGATATTCTTATATGCTTGAAACATCTTCATATAGGATTCCTGCAGACCGGCTTCATCAATATCAAAGGAATACGCGTCCTTCATGATGAATTCACGCACACGGATCAGTCCATAGCGCGGTCTTGTCTCATCACGGAATTTTGTCTGAATCTGATACAGGTTATATGGAAAATCCTTATAGGAGCTTCCCTTCATCATCGCTGCCATGGTAAACAGCTCTTCATGGGTCGGTCCCAGCACATAATTTTTCTGATAGCGGTCCTTTAATGCAAACATATTGGAGCCAAAAGCCTCACGGCGTCCGCTTTTCTCATAAATTTCTTCCGGTATCATGGCAGGCATGAGCAGCTCCTGTGCACCAGCGGCATCCATTTCCTCACGTACGATTTCCTCAATCTTTTTCAGTACACGTTTCCCCATAGGCATAATCATATAAATTCCACTGCTGCTCTTTTTGATCATTCCCGCACGCACCAGCAGATTCCCGCTTGTACTGTCTTCATCCTTCACGTTTTCCCGCAATGTATAAAAATACGACTTACTCAGTTTCATAATCTTCTCTCCTTAGTATCCTTTATAAAGCACTGCGATATCCGACACCTTCGTTATGCCGCAATACCGCATACCCACATATCCACACACCGTTCAGTATATACCGGAGCGATTCCTTGTCACAACCTTGCGAATCATGGCGTCCTTTTCCAGACGCAGGGGTACATGGGTTCTGATTTTCTGCATTGGTGTTTTGGCAACGTCCAAGAGATTTCCATCCATATCATAGAGCTCCTGCAGCTCAAAACGTGTGGCGGATATCGTCGGTCCAAAAACCTCCGCAGCGATATGTCCGCGAAAGTTATTGCGCACCTCCAGCGTTGCCATGCCACTTTCTTCCTCATAATCCAGAACATAGGCGATAAATTCCTGTGTCACACCGGCTCCGTTGACACCGTACAAATGCCCGTGAAAGCTCGGCATACCCTCATAGAAGCCGCACCCGGTGGGTCGGTTTTCCGCCTTTGCCAGTTCATTATAATACCATTCCATCCGTTTGTCACTCAGTCTTCCGCCTTCCGCATAAATTTCATCAATCAGCATGCGGTAGGTTTTGATCAGGGTGGCGATGTAATACGCGCTTTTCATACGTCCTTCGATTTTCAGACTGGCGATACCCGCCGTAATCAAATCCGGAATATATTTGGCAGCCATCAGATCCTTGCTGGACATGGAAAACAGATCCTGTTCATCATGCAGTGCACGATCTCCCTCATACAGACGATATTTCCAACGGCAGCTCTGCGCACACCCACCGCGATTGGCATCACGGCCCGTCATATTGTTGCTGAGTACACAGCGTCCTGAATAGGAGATACACATACCGCCATGGATAAAGACCTCCAAAGGTACCTGCGTATGAGCAGCACTTGCTTTGATTTCCTCCAGCGTAACCTCACGGCCGAGAACGACACGATCCATGCCTTTCTCCTGCCAGTAATTTGCGGCGCTGGAATTGGTGGAGGAATGCTGGGTGCTAACATGAACCTCCAGCTTCGGTGCCCATTTTTTGGCACACATCATGATGCCGGGAGAGGCAGCGATGATCGCCGTTACACCGATTCGCTCCAGCTCCATCAGATATTCCTTTAAGCCGTGTAAATCCTCTTCATGGGGTAGCATGTTCACGGTCACATGCACATGGGCGCCATGCTCCTTCGCAAAAGCAACCCCCTCTGCAATCTCCTTTAATCCGAAATTACTGGCACGGGAGCGCAGGGAAAACTGCTTGCCTCCCAGATATACAGCATCCGCACCGTACAATACCGCAATTTTCAAACGCTCCAGATCACCTGCCGGAGCGAGCAATTCTATCTTCTTCAAGCTCTCACCTACTTTACCTTGCTTGTTTTCGTATAATAGAAGCCATGACTCACATGATCCTCTTTGTATTTCTTTTCATATTCCTGATAGGTCTGACGGCCGTCCCGCACGCCCTTTAACACATCCTGATACAGACGAAGCGCTTCACATACATACTCGATATCATGGAAGATACCGTCAATGCGAAAATGCCGTACACCCGCTTCATACAGCTCCCGTATTTCTTCAAAGGAGACAAGTGTAAATCCGGTAAACACATGGGTTCCAAGCGCATCCTCAACAATCGGCATATGATCATCCCGTGTTTCCTCCATCAGATACAGCTGATGATTGTCCGTTACCGCTTCCTCTTTCCCCAGAAACTCCATATAGGCACTCAGCAGCTTCCGCTTGGAATGCATCATATTCAATCTGCCATGCAGAACGACTTCACATTCCCCCTGTACATCCCGTGCCACTGTGCACATTTCCTGCAGGGTGATTTCCTTGGATATGGTTGCCATGCGGATTCCCTCATCCAGATAATACTGCATATCCATGGCATTGGTAATCAGGGTGTCCGGGTTGTAAATAAGCCGGTCCTTCATATCAAGACGCGCTGCCTCATAAAGAACACCCTCGTCCCCGTAATAGATGCCTTCCACATCCAGCTCCTTCAAAAGCTTCAGAAAGTCACGCAGCCTCTCCAGCTCCTCCTCCACAAAAATGCGGTTGACCAGAACATACATGCTGATTTGACAACGGACACATTCCGCTTTGATATCCGGCAGCTCCTCTATTGGAAAACAGGCAGCTCCTCTCGCCGAGAAAAACGGTACTGCAATCTGTACACTCTGCGCACCTGCCGTCTTTAATTTTTCTATATCACCAAACGCAAATGGTGTTGCGATGAAATCAACCATAACGTCACCTTTCCTTTATGTGTCATGTGCACGAAGGCACCCGCTAACACTGCTTTTTATTATAATATATTCTGTACAGAAAAGGTAGGGAAAACATCTATTTCAAACAAAAAACCGCTTTTCATACCGTTGATGACCATGATGTATCCGCGGTGTACATGGAAGAAAAATGTCCAAGGACATTCCGAAAGACAAAAAGCAAAGATAGATAAATAAAGAAGGATTTTGTATAATAATATGGGTGATATATATTTCCGCTTTTGAAAACAAACATACAGTTATTGCGACGGGATATTGTGACTCTTATTTCCCAGGGTCAAAGTAACATCATAAGGCTCGTTTTGTATGTTTAAAAAAGTAAAGAATAGAAATCATGTATTATCCCAACCCGTACACAAGCACATAAAAAAGCACACTACGCAAAAGATGGTTCTTAATCATCCATACAGAGTGTGCCTTTTATATGCAACAAATAAAAACTCACACAAATTCATGTGTGAGGTATGGTTTAAATGGTGACGCGTACGGGATTCGAACCCGTGAATGCTTGCGTGAAAGGCAAGTGAGTTAACCGTTTCTCCAACGCGCCATACTTCTAACTGCCTGTATAGTATAACAAATAATATTCCCTTACGTCAAGCATTTTCTTCATTTTTTAGAAAAAAATATTCCCCATCAGGATTCTCTCAGAAAATCCATGTATAACGTCTCTCATGAGAAACACCCACCAAATTTATAAATGACCTATTATGTTATCATGTTTTGTAAGCTCCATATCGTAACGTAAATCCTGCAATCACTATCTGCATCGGATTTCAGCAAAGCAGCATAAAGAAAGACCGGTAGATCATACGATTCCCGGTCTTAGCTTTCATTTATTTGTTAATGATATCCATGATGTTCTGGTAGTACGTATAACGTCCGTCAACATACTGCAAGGACTCATAAGCAAGTGCCTTCGCCTTGTTGAAGTCGATGTCTTCATACACAGAAGCAAAACGGTAATAAATATAGTCCTTAATCTGGTTGTCACGCAGGATATAGCCATAGCATTCATCACCATGACCGAAATCACCATGCTTGATGTAAAGGTCTGCAACATCCAGCAGGATATTCAACTGATATTTCTCATACAGATCACTGTACTGGGAAAGCACGGCAAATGCAAAGTCCTCATAGAATTTTACATCATCATACTGCCAGCCTGGTAGAATTGCATATGCAAACTGGAAGAAGTGTGCTACAAACGCATCCACATCCGCACCGATCAAATCACTGACGATCGCTGCATCTGTAATGTTTTTGCGCTGCCCGATCATCAGCAGCTTCTCACACACCTTGAACTCCTTCAGGTATTCCGCAGCATTTGCTTCCGCATCTGCTGTCATCTCAGCCTTCAGACATGCCGTGATATCCTTTTTCAGTTCTTTATAATCCATAGCCTTTACATCCATGGTATCCGCTACCTTTTCCAGAACGACAGAAATCAAATCCGTATCAAAGCCGTCCTTATCAAATGTGAAGCCCTTTTCCGAAAGAGCATTTCCATCGATGATGTTTTTCGCAATTTGTTTACTGTCTGCCTCATCAAGCAGGAATCTTGTATAGTCCTCGTATACATGCTGCACACCCATTGCCTGTGCCTTTTGAATTGCTTCATCCAGGGACAGTGCTGCATAAGCCTCCAGCTTTTCCTTATCTACCTTTTTCGGTGCTGCTTTTTTCGCTGCTGCCTTCTTTTCCTCAGTCTTCTTCACAGCCTTTTTCGCTGTCGGCTCTGCTTTTTTCGCTGCTGCTGTTTTCTTTGCAACTTTCTTTACCGGTTTATCCTCTGCCTTTACTGCTTCCTCTTTGCTTTCTTCTTTTTTCGTTGTTTTCTTTGCCGCAGTTTTTTTCGCTGCCGGCTTTTTCTTAGTCTCCGCTTTTGCTTCTGTCGGCTTCTTTTCCTCAGCCTTTTCTGTAGTTTTTGCTGCACTTGTTTCCAGCTTCACAGTTTCCTTTGTTTCGATTTTCTCTGGTGCAGGTGCTGTAGTCAGCTTTTCTGCTTCCTTCGCAGTCGTGATTTTTTCAATCTTTTTCGTTGTTAGTTTTTCCGGTTCCTTCTCTGCTGTTATTTTCTTCGCTTCCGGTTCCGCTGTCAGCTTCAGCTGTTCCTGTGCTGTCTTTGATTCTGTCTTAGCTGCAGCCTTGGCTGTTTTCTTTGTTAATGTTTTCTTTTTTGTAGTTTTAGCCATGTGTTTTTACCCTCCGACATTTTCACTTTTCTTATCTTATGTTAATCGCATAATACAGACGACATTCATTTCTTTTCAGAAAATCCCTTTTCATTATAGCACAACATGTCTGTATGGTTAAGGAAGTTTCCGTGTTTTTCTTTGTAAAATCTTTTATTTTCGATTTTTTCCGGCATGTTTTCACACATTCCATCCAGAATTCATAAGAAATTCACACATTTACTATATTTTTCTGAGATAATGTTTTTGTAAAATAAGACTCGTAAAATGACTATGTCACTTGTAGTCTTATGCATAAAAGGAGGACACACATATGGAAGACTTTGAAGTATATGAAGAACATAATGAGGAAGATGTTAAACAAAATTCGTTCAATGAAAAATCAGAAAACACGGAAATGAACATGGATGATGCAGCTGCAGGGGCACCTTTGCAGAAGGAAAAAAAGCCATCGTTTATGAAGCGTCACAAAAATGCCTGCATCATCAGCGGATGTCTGCTGATTTCCATCGGAGGCGGATTTGGAGGAGCAACACTGGCATATCAGCTGAGCAAATCGAATGGAAACGGAACCGTGCTTTATCAGGCAGTTGAGAAAACGAATTCTTCCAAAAGCAATACAGCAAACGCGACCAGTATGTCAGTCAAGGATATCGCGAATGAGGCCATGGAAAGCGTTGTGGAGATAAAAACAGAATCCGTTTCCACGAATGAGTTTTTCCAACAGGCAGTTCAGTCAGGTGCCGGCAGCGGTGTCATTCTTAGCAAGGATGGATACATCGTGACAAACAATCATGTAATTGACGGTGCAAGCAAAATCAAGGTAACAACCAAGGATGGAAAGTCTTACGATGCCAAACTGATAGGCAATGATTCCTCCACCGATCTGGCTGTTATAAAGGTCGAGGCAAGCAACCTAAAGCCTGCTGTACTGGGCAACAGCTCCAAGCTGGAAGTCGGGGATACCGCAGTTGCGATTGGAAACCCACTTGGTGAACTTGGCGGCACCGTGACAAGCGGCATCATTTCCGCACTGGACCGGGAAGTGACGATAGATAATCAGACAATGCATCTTCTACAGACAAATGCTGCTATCAATCCGGGAAATTCCGGTGGCGGTTTGTTCAATGATCAGGGTGAACTGATCGGTATTGTTAATGCCAAATCCAGTGGTTCCAATATCGAAGGTCTTGGTTTTGCAATTCCTATCGACCGTGCAAAGGATGTTATCACAAATCTGATTGAAAACGGTTATGTAAAGGGACGCGCATCTCTGGGAGTTACACTGACCCTGGGTACCAGCAACAATCCATTCAGCTCCGATACCAGCACACAGGTCTATATCGCAAGTGTCGTGGAAGGTAAGGCAGCTGATAAAGCAGGACTGCAGGCCGGCGATCAGATTTTAAAAGTAGATGACAAGGACGTAGAAAGTATTTCCGATGTTAAAACCGTGGTAAATTCCCACAAGGCTGGAGAAACTATGAAAATTACCGTCCTGCGGGATCGTTCCACTAAGACCTTTACAGTCACACTTGGAGAAGCTGACAATACCACTTCCTCCTCGGATGAGGGCACTTCCCGGCAGACGCCAAACCAGAATCGCTGATACTTATCAGCTCGCATATTTTTCCTAACGCAGCAATAAAACAAAAAGCTTTTTCATCCATGAAATCTAAAATGTATGAAAAAGCTTTTTATGCTGTATCGTTTTTGGTTCCTGATCTACAGCCTGTTCAAAGGAATTCAGTATGTATGTAAAACGAATTGAAAACAGAAAAACAGTGAAGATATCTATCATCATAACGAAAAGGGCAATCCGGTTCTATCCATACGACAGACAGGATACCCTTTTTTCAGCTTCCATGTTCAATATATTGATTATCTCAATCAGCTGCGCCCGCCTGCTTGCATCCATTCTCCCAGCTTTGGCAGCAGTGCATAAAATTCCTTGAGGTTTTTCACCTTCCACTCCCAGTTCGGACTGCCGATCGTTCCCGGTGTATTGAGGCGCCCCTCACTCTTTAAGCCAAGAATATCACTCATTGGCAGGATGACCACATCGGCGGCACTATCCAGACAATAGCGAATCACCAGTTCGTGAAACATTCGGTTATCATAGCCGCAGTTATGGAAAAATCTGCGCAAGGCGATACGCCGATTCTGTGTCAATAGCTGATAAAAGCCCTCCAGTGTATCATTATCATGCGTTCCCGTATATAAAACGATATGCTCTTTCCGCGGCTTCTTCAAAAGCTTAGGCTGCAGCTCAAAGGATATGACATTCATGCCCATCAGGTTGTAATGATCACGCAGCTTGCCAACCTGTCTGCGCAGATCGCCCAAATCCTCTGCAATTAGACGGATTTCCGGGAATCGGCGGAACACCTCATCAAAAAACTCATAGGATGGTCCCATGATCCATTCTCCATCCTTTGCAGTCGGACAGGATGCCGGTATTTTCCAATAGGTATCAAAGGCACGGAAATGATCCAGACGGATGATATCATACTGCTGCTGATTCCAGGCGAGCCGTTCCATCCAGAAATCATAGTGATCCTTTTTCATCTGCTTCCAGTTATAGATTGGATTTCCCCAGCGTTGTCCGTCGTCACTGAAATAATCCGGCGGTACTCCTGCGATATGACTTGGATTTCCCTGCGGATCCAGCAGGAAATCCTCCTGATTCTGCCAGACATCCGCACTGTCCAGTCCGACATAAAACGGAAGATCGCCCATGATTTCCACACCATGTGCGTTCGCATATGCTTTTACCTGATTCCACTGCTTATAGAAGATGAACTGCAGAAACTGTTCATAACGGATTTCCTCTTCAAACTCCTTCAACGAAAAGCGGCGGTTGCGAATCCATTCACGCTGCTCCTTTGGCCACTGTGTCCAGCTTGCCATCTGATTATGCTTTTTCAGCGTTATGAAAACAGCGTATGGATACAGCCATGGAGCAGTGGAACAAAACAGCTGGTATTCCTGAGCAAAGGTATCCTGCATCTTCAAAAAGGTCTTGTATGCCTTTTTCAGATACGGTGCCTTGAAAGCACGAACCCCGTCATAATCCACCTTTTCTGAAAATTTATTATAATTGCGGATAGAGCTTTGCTTAAGCAGTCCGTAATCTGCCAGTGTATCCACACTGATGTAGATTTCATCCCCTGCGTACGATGAAAACGGCTGGTAGGGCGAATTCCCATAGCCTACAGGGTTCAGTGGCAGAATCTGCCAGATGCGGATATGCTGTTTACTGATGGCATCTATGAGCCGATAGGTGTGTTTGCCGAAATCACCGATTCCCTGATTTCCCGGCAATGACGAAATAGGCATTAAAATTCCAGTTTGTCTCTCCATAATTCCTCCTATCCTAAGTTCCAGATATCACGGTCATAATCCTCAATCGTACGTTTGCTGGAGAAGAAGGAGCTGCATGCGATATTGTGCAGCATTTTCCGTCCCCAAAGCTTGCGGTTCTCATAATCCTTCAGCATCTGTTCCTTACATGCTATATACTCTCTGGTATCCAGCAGCGTCATGAACCAGTCCTTGTTCAGCAGCTCCTGATAAAAGCGATGCAGCGATTTTCGATCTCCTGTCGCAAGCATTTCCTCTCCGATCAGATAATCCACCAGCTCCTGCAGCAGAGCATCCTGTTCATAATAATCCCGTGAACAGTAATCTGCCTTTTCATAATGCGCAATGACCTCTTCACTGCTTTTTCCAAAGATATAAATATTGTCTTCCTCAACCAGATCGGCAATCTCCATATTGGCACCGTCCCGGGTTCCCAGCGTCAGCGCACCGTTCAGCATAAACTTCATGTTTCCTGTCCCGCTGGCTTCCTTGCTTGCCAGTGAGATCTGCTCGGATATGTCGCTTGCCGGAATAATCAGCTCCGCTTCGCTCACATTGTAATTTTCAATGAAGCAGACCTGCAGATACGGAGATACCCTGGCATCGTGTTCAATGATATCCTGCAGACAGAGCAGCACATGAATGATATCCTTGGCAATCGTATATGCAGGTGCCGCCTTGGCTCCGAAAATACAGGTGATCGGCCGCTTTGGCAGATTTCCTTTGCGAATTTCCTTCAGTTTATAAATAATCCACAGCGCATTCATCTGCTGGCGCTTGTATTCATGCAGCCGTTTGACCTGCGTATCGAAGATACTGTTGGGATTGATTGCCACCCTCTGCTTGTTGCGGATATGTGTACACCATTCCCGTTTCTTTTCCTGCTTAATGTCCTGCAGATGTGCAATGACGTCCGCATCCTGTGCATAGGCATGCAGCTCTGCAAGGCGCTCATCCTGCCAGGAATCCATATGCAGCAGCTCCATCAGATACGTATACAGCTGTGTATTGCAGGCATGCAGCCAGCGTGTAAAGGTGATACCATTGGTTTTATTGTTAAATTTTTTAGGATACAGCTCATAAAAGGCATGCAGCTCGCTTTGCTTCAGTATCTCTGTGTGCAAAGCCGCAACCCCGTTGACGCTTTTTCCAAAATGAATATCCATATGTGCCATATGCATGCGATTGTCCGCATCGATCAATGCCACACCAGCTGCACTGCAGCGCTGATCTGCTGCGGTATCCAGTGCCTGCAGAATGCCGCACAAATGCGGAACTACGGTTTCCAGATAGGACATCGGCCAGGTTTCCAGAGCCTCCGCCAGAATCGTATGATTGGTGTATGCACACGTTTTTTCAACAATGCGCACCGCCTCCTTCATACGGATTCCCTCCTGCATCAGCTGATATATCAGTTCCGGTATGATCAGAGATGGATGGGTATCATTGATTTGAATCACGGCATGCTCATACAGTCTGTGCAGATCATGCCCCAACTGCTTCTGTTCCTCCAGAATCATATGCGCACCGCAGGCTACCATGAAATACTGCTGGTAAATGCGAAGCAGTCTGCCCTGCTCATCACTGTCATCCGGATACAGAAACAGCGTCAGATTCCGTCGGATATCTGTTTTATCGAACTGAATGCCCTCTTTAACGATGCCCTCCTCAACACTTTCCACATCAAACAGATGCAGACGGTTCTTTTTCCCGTCAAAGCCGATAACATCCATATCATAGCGCACGGGCTGCAGGGTACAGCATGGAAGCTTAACCTGAAAATCAACCGGCACCCTTTCAAACCAGCTGACCGTGTCGATCCATGCGTTTGGCAGCTCTGTCTGCTTATGATTTAGAAAGCGCTGTTCAAACAGGCCGAAGTGATAATACAGACCGATCCCGTCCCCGCACAGATTCAGCTCTGCAATGGAATCCAGAAAGCATGCGGCCAGTCTTCCCAGACCGCCGTTACCAAGACTTGGCTCCTGCTCAATATCCTGTATTTCCTTCCATGTACAGCCATATTCCCCGACAAGAGTCTTTACATCCTCCAGAGCATGCAGATGAATCAGATTGCTTGTCAGCATTTTTCCCAGCAAAAACTCTGCGGAGATATAGTACAGCTTCCGCTTTGATACAACAGGCTCCAGCTTTGCCATCTGCTTGCGCACCGCACGGTTGATTGCCTTGTAAAGTGTCCCGGCAGTTGGCTTGCATCCCGCTGCATTTCGTATATCCTGAATCAGTTCCTGTCTCATGAACGTCATAAATTGCCTCCTTCACACAAATATGTAAGCGTTTATCATTTATCAATATTTTAACACAAATCACTAAGGAATACGTGAAGAATTTAAAAAAAGTACAGTTTTTTCAAATTTCTGTACTTTTTATTCATTTTTCTGTGAATTTCGTGCTATCCGCATCGTATGTATACCTGTTTTGTATGATAATCACAAAGAAATGGACGGATTCGCAAGATATGCCTGCAAATATCCCTCTGCCATATGATAGATATAGTCCCGTACATTGATTTCTCCGTTTCGGATACACCAGTAATAGATTACCCCCCTGCTCATAATCAGCAGCTCCTCCAAAAGCTTTTCGATATCCGTATCCGTTTTCAGACAGCACTCCCTCACCGCACGCTGCAAAAGACAGCGCAGACCGTCGGGCAGACCGCGTGCATTGGACGCAAAAAAGGTATTTCCATTGTCGATTTGCGCCTTGTACACATTTTTGATACTGTCAATCCCCATCGTTTCCGCATAGCCGCATTGCTCACACAGATACTGCAAAATCGCTTCCAGCGGCGGCAGCTGCCTGCAGACAGGCAGAATATCGTTCACGAAGACATCATCCACATCGCGGTACAGCTCCACAATGATGTCGGATTTCGTTTTAAAATGATGATAGAAGGCACCCACGGATATGTCCGCTTCTCTGCAGATCATGGATATGCTAAGCTCATCAAAGGTATGCTCACGCAGCAGTCCGGTGCATACAGTAAGTATATTGGAGCGCGTCTGCAATGCCTGTTCCTTCCGCGTTTGTTTTTTTTCCATCCAACTGACCTCCTGTGGGTAAAGCAAGATTCTGAAAATGCCGTAACGACGATTCGCCTCAAAAGCTTTCTCCGGTATCCTCTTCACCCGATTTCCAGTTGATTATATCATACCTGACACAGACATACAAATCCTTTCAGCGAATGTATTCGGTAAGTGTTGACAACGCTTACATTGCCTGTTAGAATGAAACTAGATATTGACCGAACGTATTCGGTAAGGAGGACTTTATGACACATCATCGAGAGTTGTTTCAACCAACAGGCATTGGCTCCTGTACATTGAAAAACAGGATTTCCATGGCACCCATGGGGCCTGTCGGGTATGCGGATTCCTTCGGCGGCTTCAACCAGCGCCTGCAGGATTATTACGTAGAGCGCGCAAAAAACAACGTTGGTTTGATCATCACGGGTATCTGCTCCGTCGATATGAGTATCGAGGGCATCCCCGCAAACGGTCTGCCATGCCCGACAAGCAATCCGCTTGCTTTCATTCACAGTACCTATAGCATGAATGACCGCATTCATGCATACGGCTCCAAGATTTTTCTACAGCTGACCGGCGGTCTGGGACGCAGTGCCCTGCCCGGCTTTACGGCAAAGCATATCGCTCCAAGTGAAAACACCAACCGCTTTGATCCGCGTATCACACATCGTGAAATGACCAAAGAGGAAATCATGAATCTGATCAGGCGCTTCATCGAATCTGCGGCGATTGCGAAAAAGGCAGGCTTTGACGGTGTGGAAATCCATGCGGTGCATGAAGGCTACCTGCTGGATCAGTTCGCCATTGCTTTGTTTAATAAACGCAGTGATGAATTCGGCGGCTCTCTGGAAAACCGTCTGCGTGTTGCCACAGAGATTGTCAGGGGAATCAAAAAGGTCTGCGGACCTGACTTTCCTGTATCGCTGCGCTACAGTCTGAAGAGCTGTATGAAGGGTCTTCGGCAGGGAGGTCTGCCGCAGGAGGAATACACGGAGGTCGGAAAGGATATCGAGGAAGGCATTGCAGCTGCGAAGATCCTGGTTAATGCCGGCTATGATGCATTGAATGTGGATGCTGGAACCTATGATTCCTGGTACTGGAATCACCCGCCGATGTATTTTGAAGACGGCATGTACCGCGAATTCGGAAGAATTCTGAAAAAAGAGGTCGACGTACCGATTATCTTAGCCGGGCGGATGGATGATCCGGATATGGCAGTGGAGGCATTGAAGGATTGCTGTGATATTATCAGCTACGGACGTCCGCTGCTGGCGGATGCGGAGTTCGCAGAAAAGGTCAGAACGGGAAGAACGGATGAAATCCGGCCATGTCTGGGCTGTCATGAGGGCTGTCTGGGAAGAATTGCCAATGGTCCGATTTGCTGTGCAGTAAATCCGGCGTGCGGACGTGAGGAAATTTACGGCATTACTGCAGCCTGTACAAAGAAAACCGTACTCGTTATCGGCGGCGGTGTTGCAGGACTGGAAACAGCACGGGTGTGTGCACTCAGAGGTCATTCTGTCATTCTGTGTGAAAAAAGCGATCAGCTGGGAGGTAACCTGATTCCCGGCGGTGTTCCGCATTTTAAACGCTATGACCGCAAGCTGATTTCCTATTACAAGCGTCAGCTGGAGCTGCTGAAGGTTGATGTCCGCTATCATCATGAGGTTACTCCGGATACAATCGACAGCTATCATGCGGATGTCATCGTATGTGCCAGCGGTTCAACACCGAGACATATGGAGGTTGAAGGACCTCTGCCAGTTGCGAGCGCGGACGAGGTGCTGCTGGGACAGAAAAACATCAGTGGCAATGTTGTCATCATCGGCGGCGGACTTGTCGGCTGTGAAACAGGAATCTGGCTGACACAGCAGGGCAGCCATGTCACAGTTGTGGAAATAGCGGATGAAATTCTGGGAGGAGCCGGTGCTCTGCCGCATATGAATCATTTCATGCTGGAGGATCTGATTACCTACCACAGGATCGATGTGCACACCAAATCCAGCGTAGTGAAATCTAGCGATGAGGGTGTTGTCATTTCTACACCGCAGGGTGAAAAGCTGCTGCCTGCGGACGGCATCATCACCTCTATCGGCTATATCGCAAACAACAGGATTTATGAGGAACTGAAGGATATGGATATCCCGGTATACAATATCGGAGATTCCAACCGGGTACATAATATCATGTATGCGATCTGGGATGCCTACGAGCTTGCAAGAAATATCTGATACAGTACAAAGAAAAACGGGTCAGTGCGACCCGTTTTTGCTGTTTTTTTTCAGGACCCTACGATAATTTAGAAATCGTTTTATCCCAAGGCAACATCCATGATCATCATAATCAGAAACCCGATCATGACACCGTAGGTCCCGGCATGGGAGTGCGCATCCAGATTTGCTTCCGGAATCAGCTCCTCCACCACCACATAAATCATTGCCCCTGCCGCAAAGGACAGCAGCCATGGCATGGCGATGGTGGCCCCGCCGACGATAGCAACCGTGGCGATTCCTGCAATCGGCTCCACGATACCGCTCAATGCGCCGTAAAGAAATGCTTTCGCACGCGAGCAGCCCTCCTTGTACAGCGGTAAGGAGATGGCGGCACCCTCCGGAAAATTCTGCAGGCCGATTCCGATCGCCAATGCGATAGCGGCAGCCAGTGTTGTAGAGGCCCCCGCCGATGTGGATAAGGCAAAGGACAGACCGACTGCCATGCCCTCGGGAATGTTATGCAGCGTAACGGCAAATACCAGCATCGTCGTCCTCTTCAGGGAGCTTTTCGGTCCCTCGGGTTCATCGCTTCCCGGATGCAGATGCGGCAGCGCCTTATCCAGTGCCAGCAGAAACAGACCGCCTAACACAAAGCCGCCGCCTGCCGGAAGCCATTCCGGCATTCCCAGCTCCTTTGCCTGTTCCATGCTGGGAATCAAAAGACTCCAGACAGAAGCCGCAATCATCACACCTGCCGCAAAGCCGAGAAAGGCAGACTGCATTCCCTGCTTCATCTCCTTGCGGATCAAAAAGATTGTCGCAGCGCCCAGGGCAGTCATCAAAAATGTGAACCCGGTTCCAATCGCTGCCAGTATATATGGATTTGTAATTGTCATAAAATCACCCTCTTCTCTATTATTGTAGCTGTCTTTATTATAAAGGATACACTTTCTTTTCGCCATTCATATGTCTCGGGAATCCTGCGATTCATATCAAAATGATTTCTTATGCCATATTTTCCGTATATTCCATAGAGCTATTGACACGAAGCAATAAAACAGCCAAGCTTGAAGGATGCGTAATTTCTTATCCGGAAATGGACAGGATACATCTCATAAAGTCAAAAAAGGAATCGATATCATCGAAAACGGTATCGATCCCTTTTGCATGTATGTTTATCCCTTCAGCGATTCCCTGACTGAACATACACGCTTCCATTGTATGAAAATGAAACGCTACGCCTGCTTTTCCGCCATGGCAAAGTGATAGGACAACAAATCCTTTAACAGCTCAATCGAAGCATTCATCTGATCCTCATCCATCGTCTGAATGACCTTAAAATTCTTCAGCAGCATACTCTCATCCAGCTGATACTCCCTGCTTAGATATTTTGCCCATTTATCAGCATCCTCCATCTGTTTCATGGCGAGAACACCTTCACTGACGATAACACAGTGGAAATCTCCACGCTGTACCGGTACCGCCCATTTGATGAGACCTGCATGACAGGAATACACACATTCATGATCGATTTTTCTCGCATTCTCATATGTTTCCTCTGTACATTCCTCACACTTTTTCAAAGCCTTACTGCTGGATTTCAAACACTTGCAGAAATAATTTTTCTCCGAAGCACTCTGAATTACCGTATTGTCATATACCACATAGCTGCGCAGTCCGGTAATATTCTGATAATCCTTTAAGGCATGTTTGATGATTTCTTTTGTTTCCATTATCCATACTCCCTTTTCTATTGTTTATATAGTACAATAGTAGCATACTTCAGAAAAAACTTCCACAGGAAGGTGAAGAAACCTTATACTTTTGTAAACGTTTCCAGTTCCTGGAATCCCAGCCAGAGCTGCATGGCTTCTATGTTCTGGATTTCTGAATGCCGCAGCCATGTAAAGACGGCAGTATCCTTCCAAAAATGCATCGGTACCAGAAGATCGCAGGAGGCATATTGAAGAAAAGCCCGGGCTCCTTTCAGCGCACGCTCCTTCAATCTGGGATCCACCGGTAGGAAGGCAACGTCAAAATGCATCCCTTTGATGCTTTGCAGCTCCCGGAAATAGCGCTCCTTCATCTCTGCATGTTCCTGCGGCGTATTTTCATCGCCCCAGTCCCACCAGTTGAGATCACCGGCGTGATAGATGCAATTGTCCTCAGCTGTCACCAGAAAGGCAACACCCTCATCCGTAGAAGCAAGCGTGCGCACCTGCAGATCATTCACTGTATAGCACTTCCCTGCTTCCACCTGTATATGGGGATGCGCAGCTGCGATATCACTGGATAAAATCCATGTAATAGACGGGTGCTTCAGCTTAAAAATCCTGGTGCTGTAGTGATCGGCATGCGCATGACTGGCAAACACATACAGGGGCTTGTCCTCTTTCATCCTCGGCAGCGTGCCCCTGTAATAGTCAAACAGCAGATAACAGCTATCCAGCTCCACCAGAAAGCAGCTGTGTGTAATATAGCTTATGTTCATAAACAGATTCCCTCTTTTCATAAGGCTATCATAATGCACACAGCGCAGCTTTGCAAGTGATTCCCCGCTATATTCAACTTGTAAACGGAATCTGCATACACTATAATAATGGAAAAGAAAGGATCTGATATTATGGAGCTTAAAGAGATACAGACAAGTCAGCTGCACAGTGATGCGTTTACGATGATCGGAAAGGAATGGATGCTGGTCAGTGCCGAAAGGGACGGTGTTGTCAATACGATGACAGCCTCCTGGGGAGGCATGGGAATTTTATGGAACAAGAAGGTTGCTTTCGTATTTCTGCGTCCGCAGCGCTATACCAAGGAATTTATTGATCAGAAAGACTGCTTTACCCTTTCCTTTTACGATGAGGAATACCGCAAAACACTTTCCTATCTTGGCACGGTCAGTGGCAGAGATGAGCAAAAGATAGAAAAAGCCGGTCTGCATACCGCATTCATAAACGATGCACCTTATTTCACAGAAGCAAACACGGTGCTTGTATGCCGCAAGCTGTATGCGCAGGAAATGCGGGAGGACTGCTTCCTGGATGCCGCCTTGATTGAAAAGAATTATCCGCAGAAGGATTATCATACCATGTATGTCGCAGAAATTGAGCACGTCTATCAAAAATAACAGTAATAAAAAGCAGAAAGTATAAAAAGAGAAACAGCCTCTTTTCCTTCCTGCTTCTTATCCGTGTTGGGAATATACGACAGCATGAAAGCTGGATTACAGGAGAGATCAAATCGGTTCTCAATTGTATGACAGCTTCTTTTTTATAGCTAATAGGCTATACATCCCCGATATGAAGGAACAGTATAGTTTACCGACTTTTTTCATCCTATCCGGATTCTTCCTTTCAACCGATTTCAGCAATATAACCACCTGCTTATAAGGGAACATCGATTGCACATTGTGTATCATTGATAACAGGTGCACAATTCGTATAAGGATGCTATATGGTAATGGAAAATCCGTAAAGCCGCAATAAAATGAAGGAGCGGATAATCTTCTTCCTCATAGAATTCACTCTTCCTTTTCGCTTGAATCCCACTGCGTGTAGGAATGTGCATAAGAAATGCTTTTTTGATCCTTTTCTTTCCATGGCATTCACCAGGAAAAGAAAAAAACGATGCCATCAAGACATCGCAAAGCTTCTTACTGGTGTTCGATAATCACAACTTCCACTTTTTTCTCAGCCGGATGATAGTCGTAGGTGATTTTGGCAAGTCTGCTGTCACCAAGATGCTTTGTCAGCACCTCTGTGATATTCTGTGTCAGATGCTTCGTATCCTCTTCGCTGTCGCAGAAGTATTCGATCTGTGTTGTAATATGTTTTCTTGCGGACACATGTTTTGAAATCTCTTCCTGTAAACGCACTGTATGTTTCATAACCTATTTCTCCTTCATATTCCTTACTATCTTACCACGTTTTCATTATTAGAAAAAGTCCTAATTTTCGATAACGATGTCCTCCATAGTAAAAGATGCCTCCACGGAATTGAATTTGATGGTTCCTCGTGTAAAGTCAAAATAGGAATCGAACAGGTATCGATTGCCCTGATAGATGTTCACCTCATACAGCTCATACAGAAAGGATTCACTGGCCTGTGCATACAGATAACGCATGAGAACGGCAAGCTGCTTTTCATCAATGGCTTCCTTTACATCTATCCTTGCCTGCAGCGTATAGTCTTCCACATACGTATCCGTAAATGTGTAGGCTACCTGCGGCTTTTCGATATCCATTTCATACACCCCGTAGATTTTATTCTCACAGGAGGACAGATTTTCATCATAAATCAGATTCTCCGTTTTTGAATGGGAAGGCAGATTCAAATATCCCACCGGTTCCCCGTTCTTTATCAAATCCGTTTTCACAAAATACGGACTGTTATTTTCCACAATGACCGTCTGGACACCTTCGGCATATTCATAATCCTTTACCATACAGGTCAGGGAAACCTTCTCTTCCACCTCATGCTTGGAAATATTTCCACTCACAAAGCTGTCACCAATGTCCTCATTGTCTGTGAATGCCGAAGGCTCATCGCGAAAGGAGGTCATAGCGACCACAGCAACCGCAACCACGATACCGATAATCAGCAGCAGGCTGAACAGCTGAACCAAACGGATATTTTTCTGCGCCCCCCCTCCCTTGATATGCTCATAATACGGATGTCCGCCCTTTTCCATGCGCAGGCGCAAATTCTTCGCATTGGGATGATTATAGCGGTGCTCCCTTACACGCTCACTGTCATCGATGCGCTCCTTCTTTTCTTCAAACACGCCACTCTCCGCTTTTTTCGTATCAGCCGTGGTACGATACTTTGCGGCATCATACAGCGTATCCTCCTGACGGGAAGCTTCGTTGTATACCTTTGTTTTCCTTCCGCAAATCGGACAATATTCATCATTGCACTTATTTCCGCAATCCTCACAAATCCGTTTTCTACTCATCCCCGATATCCTCTCTCTCTATCAAAAGCCTATGCTATCGCTTGTGCATACAGCACGCAGACTCTGTAAAAGCACTGGTATTACTTTGTATAATTTTATCATATGTGGATAGGAAATAATAGAAATTTGTAAAAAAATCAGAGAGCACTATTAGCGGAATATTTACTACCTGTTACATTCAGTTTGGGAAGACCACTTCCGGGTATCTGTAGGATACTGCTTTGTATGCCACGCAGTCCGTATTTTTCGAAGGAATTCGCATATGATGGCATACCTTTGCGACTGTAAACACTTCTGTATAAGGAAAAGCATGGAGAATTTGTACGTAAAATCTGTTTTTTACATTCATTTCAGTATATAATATAGATAAGAACTACACACGAGAGGAGAATTCATATGAAACAGGTTATGTATGGAATCGAAATTGCAGATGTAAATGATTTTGGAGGCTGGGTTGGATATGAGCCGGTGAGAGAGGATGTCGCAAAGACACTGAATCATCACATGTATCTGTTCTTTCAGAACGAATATCATATCAATCAGTTTGCCGAAGGTCGTAAATTTGTCATCAATGTCAAGGATGATTCTCTGGAAAAGGTGATTGGTAATGCGCGTATTCTAAAGGCTATCGTGGAATATGGTACCCCATTGAGTATGAACGGCTATGAAATCAGTGCTCCGGCTTATGCAAGAAATATTGTGAAACCGCTGAGTAGAGCAACCGGCTTTATTCCGGAAAACACCATCTACACATTCTCCGATGCACATTACAAGGACATGAAAACAGATTTCAATTTTATTTCCGATCTTATGACACGTACATCCATTGAGGCTGTGGATATTCTGCTGGGCAGCATTTCCTTTGTGAATAAGAATCTGCTGTATCATTATCCGCATTATTTCATTATCGGTGACAGTCAAATCAAGGTACTGGATGACGATTATCAGATTGGCGGTTAAACGGGCTACGGCCCGTTTTATATTGAAAGGATGGATTTGATATGAACAGCGCGACAATCCGTACAGCGATTGCATCCATGGTTCTCGGCATTGTTTCTGTATCATTCTGTGTGCCTGCTATCCTGTTTTCCTTTTTCCGGTGGCTGCCGGGAATGCTGATTGTGCTTGTTTCTCTGGCTTGCGGAATTCTGGCTATTGTCATGGGAGCCAGAGCCAGAGTGCTACGTCCGGCAGGCAGAGCGATCGCCGGTCTGGTGCTGGGCATCATCGGTACCAGTATTTCGGGACTTCTGCTTCTCTGTCTTTTACTTTTGTGCATAGCTTTCTGAGCCGCTCTTTCCTGTCCGGCTCTTTTTTTTCATACCGGAACATGATAAAATCAGTGTAGAGATAAAAAGGAGAGTGCGTCTTATGAAAACACGAATGGAACATGATTCCATGGGTGAAATCGCTGTGGAGGAAGATAAATACTGGGGAGCCCAGACACAGCGCAGCTATGAGAATTTCAAAATCGGGGATGAGAAAATCCCTCTGAGCATGATATGTGCCTTTGCACATCTGAAGCTGGCCTGCGCAAAGGTCAACTATGAGCTTGGCCGTATGGAGGAGCGTAAGCTGGATGCGATTGCCACTGCCTGTGATGAGATTTTATGCGGCAGACTGGATGCTCACTTCCCACTTTCTGTCTGGCAGACAGGAAGCGGAACACAGAGCAATATGAATGTGAATGAGGTCATTGCCAATCGCGGAAATGAAATTGCAAGGGAACAGCTGCTGCATCCAAATGACGATGTGAATAAGGGACAAAGTTCCAATGACACGTTCCCTACTGCTATGCATATCGCAGCGATTGAAGCACTACGTAAACAGCTGATGCCCCAGCTGGAGGAAATGATTCATGCTTTAAAGCGTCTGGAAAAAGAGAATCAGCATATCATCAAAATCGGACGTACACACCTGCAGGATGCGACACCACTGCGCTTTTCACAGGAAATCAGCGGATGGAGAGGCATGCTGGAGAACAATATCGATATGCTGCAGAAGGCAATCGATTCCCTGCGTAAGCTTGCCATTGGAGGGACGGCAGTCGGTACCGGACTGAATACCCCGCAGGGATTCGGCGATCTCGTCTGTGAAAGGCTGAGCGATCAGCTGGCTACTCAATTTATCAGCGACCCGAACAAATTCCACGCTCTGTCTGCGAAGGATGATATCTGCTTTGCCCATGGTGCGCTGAAGGCACTGGCGGCAAACTGTATGAAGATGGCAAATGATGTACGCTGGCTGGCAAGCGGGCCGCGTTGTGGTTTGCAGGAAATTCGGATACCGGAAAATGAGCCAGGAAGCAGCATTATGCCGGGAAAGGTGAATCCGACACAATGTGAAGCGATGACCATGGTAGCCGTACAGGTCATGGGAAATGATGCGGCCATCGGCTTTGCGGCCAGTCAGGGTAATTTTGAGCTGAATGTCTTCATGCCGGTGATTATTTATAACTTCCTGCAATCCGTCACCCTGCTCAGTGACGGTCTGCGCAGCTTCCGCATCCACTGTGTAGAGGGTATCCGGGCAAACGAAGAAAAAATGGCGGAATATCTGCAGCATTCACTGATGCTCGTTACTGCTCTGAATCCGCATATCGGCTATGAAAATGCCGCAAAAACAGCAAAAAAAGCCTATCAGGATGGGATATCCTTAAAAGAAGCCTGTGTGGCACTCGGCTTTTTGAGTGCGGAAGAATTTGATGCCTACGTCATAGCAGAAAACATGGTATAATGGGTTAGAGATTTATGACACCCGGAGAATGAAATATGAAATATTTCAATTCTACTATATAGGGTGATAATGCTATTATGGGAATCGGGACGATTTAACATAGTAGCGCAGCTCTAACCCATTATAGGAAATCGGCACGATTTCCTATAATATTTTTTACATAACATACAGATAGAAAAAGAACTCCGCATCAGGTTGATAGGAGCTCTTTTTTTATGATAGAAATAGAAAACGCAGGCTGAGCTTTACAGATGAAGGCTTATTCTCCCATATCCGTCGGACGGCACGCTCCCTCCACCTGCTTACCAAAAAAAATACGGCGATTTCTATACTTCATACTGGTCACCGTATTCTCTATTCAATTATATGCGCGCTACACCGCTTTCCCTTGCCGCCTGTGCAACAGCTTCTGCTACAACAGCACCCACCTCTTTATTCAAAGCACTTGGGATAATATAATCTACGCTCAGCTCTTCATCACGTACCAAGGAAGCAATCGCATATGCAGCGGCAACCTTCATTTCCTCATTGATATCGCTTGCGTGAACATCCAGGGCACCACGGAAGATACCAGGGAATGCCAGAACATTGTTGATCTGATTAGCAAAATCACTGCGCCCGGTTCCTACCACGAAGGCACCGGCATGCTTAGCCTTGTCCGGCATGATTTCCGGCACTGGATTTGCCATTGGCAGGACGATGGATTTTTCATTCATGCTGGCTACCATAGCCTCACTGACCACATCCGGAGCGGATACCCCGATGAAGATATCGCTTCCCTTCATGGCATCCGCAAGACTTCCCTTCAACAGTCCCTTGTTCGTCAGCTCAGCAATCTCCTTCTTGCCGGCATTCATGCCTTCTCTTCCCTTATATACACTCCCCTTGGAATCGCACAGGATAACATCACCGAAATTCATTTTCAGCAGCAAGCGGGCAATCGCAATACCTGCAGAGCCTGCACCGTTAATGACGATGCGCAGATCCCCCATGTTTTTGCCTGTCAGCTTTACCGCATTTAACAAAGCAGCTGCGGTAACGATGGCAGTTCCATGCTGATCATCATGGAATACCGGAATATCACACAGCTTCTTCAGCTTCGCCTCGATTTCAAAACAGCGCGGTGCTGCGATATCTTCCAGATTGATGCCGCCAAAGCTGCCGGATAAAAGGGCAATTGTATGTACGATTTCATCCACATCCTTGCTTTTAATGCATAAAGGGATTGCGTTCACACCGCCAAACTCCTTAAACAGAACACATTTCCCCTCCATGACCGGCATCCCTGCCTCCGGTCCGATATCTCCCAAGCCGAGAACCGCCGTCCCGTCAGTTACAACCGCTACCAGATTTCCACGTCCGGTCAGCTCATAGCTTTTGTTGATGTCCTTTTCGATTTCCAGACAGGGAGCAGCAACTCCCGGTGTATACGCCAGACTCAGATCATCCTTGGTGTTGATTTCCATTTTGGGATTGACATCCAGCTTTCCTTTCCACTCTGCATGCAGACGCAGCGCTTCTTTTGCATAATCCATCTTCGCATACCTCAACTTTCTTTTTCGTTCAGTATTATAGTATCACAAGCGAAAAAAGATATAAACAGAAATTGTAATTTTTCAGCGGTGGAAAAGCTGTTCAACAGCTGTAATTCTTTTTCTCTATGCGTTATAGAAGAGCGTTTTCTGTCCACAATATACAGCAGGAGGAGATTTGCTATGGATAAAAAAAGAACGGCCTTTGCCAATCGGATCTGCAACGAAAAAAGCTATCTGCAAATGGAGCTGCTGTCAGATTTGCACATCGCTTTCCCCAGACAGAATGCGAAGCTGGAAGCCGCATTGGAGGATATATGGAAGCGCAAGGTTCGCCATGTGGCAATTTGCGGTGATCTGACAAATAACGGCTATCCGTTTCAGATGAAACAGGTGCTTACGCAGCTGCAGGAATTCCCGATTCATATTCTGCCTGCATTGGGTAACCACGATCTCTATAATCTGTTTTCACGCACACAAAACCGCATTCATCCGGAATACCGGAAGCTGCTGCCACGACATGCGGAAAGTATTTATTTTGACCGGTTTGTAGAAGGCATCCATTTTTATATTTTGAATAGTGAGCGGCCAAGCAAGAACGATATGATTCTCACCAAAAAGCAGGTGGACTGGCTGTTAAACGGATTAAAGCAGGATGATAAAAACAAGCCGGTATGCATCATCGCACACCAGCCGCTGCAGGATACCCATGTTATGAGTGAAGATCATACCGGTACGCAGCAGCACCTGCAGGTGGACATGCTGAAGGATGTACATCCGCATATCATTTTCATCAGCGGACATCTGCACAACAGCTTCGCCCTATGCGAGGTTCTGGCAAGACGCAATCTGTTTTTAATCAATCTGCCTTCCTTCGTACGTATAGAGCACGGGGATTCACAGGATCAGATCGGTTTCAATCTTCGTTTTTATGCGGATTTTCTGTATCTGCGGACACGGGATTATAAAAACCGGCGCTGGATCGTTTCCCATGAATATATTCTCGATATGAAAACGAGTGAGGTCATCAGCTTTGATGCGGATCTTCTGCCATCAGAACCTTTGTAAATATAATCAGGAAAAAAGCATACAATACAGCCGCCAGTCCGATAAAAAAGGTGACGGCCAGACTCAAAAGCGGCAGGATCCACAGCAAATTCTGTCGTTTTTGTATCAGATAATATTGTATCAGCAAAGCGGAAGCAGGAAGCAGCAGCCAGGCAATCACAAGCAGTTCGTTCATTTGGTATCCCTCTTGCTATACTATATGCGGCTGATGGAAGGAAATAAACAAAAAAGAAAAAAGCTTCCACATATTACTGTGAAAGCCGCCTATGTATCGGATTCCTCCTGTATCATAATCTGGGGATGCTCCAGCTCGTGCCGTACATAAATCGTGTAAGCCACAGCCTGCACGGTATTACGGATCAGGTCGACCACAAGACTTCCCTCATCATCACTTGGCGCATGATGCACTTTTTTATGGGCGAAAATGCATTTCAGACAGCATTCCAGCTCAGCACAGAAATAGTTATATGCCTGATCAATGGGATATTTGTAAATCTGCACACGAATCAGCTTGCTGATTTCATCCATGCGATACACCATCTTTAAGATACAGACCACCATCAGATAGGCAACGTGGTTCTTCGTATATTTCTTTTTGACGGGCGGGGAAACGATTCCGTGCTTCACATAATTATTGATCATGGTGGAGGTTACCATCTTTTCCTGATCCTTCGCATGAAACGGCTTCAGATATTCATTTAACAGGGTTACGACCTGATCCATATATAAATCCATATCCGGCAGTTCTTCCCAGCGGGGGCAATGAAACGCCGGTGCTTTTCTTTTCTCTATCATCATTATCACCAAGCATATCGTAGCATTCTGTCAATGAATTGTCAACTAATATATTGTACCAGTTTATATGTTTTTCAATACTAAATGATACCAATCCTTATATTTTAGCTTACTATAGCTGAAAACCGATAAAATAAGGGAAATTCAGCTCATACTCCCCTGCGACAGCCATCCTTTTATCAAACAGAAAGAAGCAATATAAAAGGCCGGCCTCTGCTTTCATGTTGTTTGCCAGACATAAGAAAACAGAAGCCTTCAACCAGCTACGGGTCATCGATTGATAACAGCTTCTGTTTAACATGAATCCTTAAGCAAAACAGCACACAGGCCTATGGCAATGTTATCTCATTGACATAATTGGTTTCAAATATCCGCTTTACTTCCTTTGTATCCGTACTTTTTCCCAATGCCCACATCAGCTTGGTAACACAGGCCTCGCTTGTCATATCATAGCCCTGAATCACGCCGTGCTGCAATACCTTCTGACCGGTCTGATAGATAGAGAAGTCACTGTATTCGTAAAGACACTGACTGCATACGACCACACTGATTCCGCGGGCGACGATTTCTTCCAGCTTGCTGATCAAATCACGACGCACAAAATTGATTCCACCGGCACCAAAGGCTTCGATGACGATACCGCGGATATCCATTTCCGCCAGCTTGTCGAACAGCAGCGGGTTCATGCCCGGTATCAGCTTGATCAGCACGACCTCCTTACACAGCTCATCCTCTAAAGCAAACGCATTCGTTGGATGAATCAGCAGCTGCCTGTTTATACGCAGACCTCTGGCATCCACCCGTCCGCACGGCTCTATGTTTACACTCTCAAAGGCGTCGAAATTCATCGTACGAACCTTAACAACACGTGTTGCCAGCATAATTTTTCTGTTAAAGCATACATACACACCTTGAATATCCTCACATACAGCGGTAAATGCCACACGAATATTTTCCACACCGTCACTCAGCGGATGAAGCAGCGGCAGCTGACTTCCTGTCATGATCAGGGGGATGTCCAGATTGCGCAGCATAAAGGAAAGCGCCCCGGCTGTATACGCCATCGTATCTGTACCATGGCTCAGAACAATACCGTCATACCCGCTTTTCGCCTCTGCAATGCGCCTTGCAATCAGCTGCCATTCCTCCGGCTGCATGTTACTGGAGTCCAGCCGCAGCAAATCCTCACAGGTTATTTCAATATCACCATGATGCTCACCGAGATAATGCAAAATTTCCTCGCTTGTCAGGGATGGCACCAGACCTTCTTCACTGGAACTGGATGCGATGGTTCCACCGGTTGTTAAAAATAATATCTTTTTCATCTTCCTACCTCATTTATCTAACCGCATATATTATACGCGTTATACTGGTATATTGAAAAGCTTTATTTCTTTATAAATCTTACTCCTTATCTGATTAGTTTCTACGGTATTCTGCTTTTTATGTAAGCATTCAATTTTTTTGTTTTTTTCAAAAAAAGTCTTGCGTACTAATTCTTCTTGTGGTATTATTAACTGGCATTCGCGATTAAATGATGGCGCGTTGGAGAAACGGTTAACTCACTTGCCTTTCACGCAAGCATTCACGGGTTCGAATCCCGTACGCGTCACCAATAGACAGATAAAGCCCTAAACAAGGGCTTTTTTAGTGCTTATAACACGATTGACGAGTTTTTGACGATTGTTTTGAAATTTCAGTATTTTTATTTTTAGTCAGAAGTCCTGAAAGTGTGTTTACCAAGCCCATAAATTTAACCTTTCTTTCGTTCGATTAAGCGTTATAAAACTTGATTTAAGCATCTCTATTGACAGCGTCATCAATGTACCCTATATCACGCATAAATTTGCATATTTTTCTAAGCGTTAATAATACCTTTAAGCTGTCATGAATTATCTATCTCAATCAAATAATAAAAGTGAAGCTTATTTGCCTTCTATACCTTATCATAGCTATGCTATAATAAAGATACACAAAGAAGTATCCTTATAATTATTTGAATACGATATGAATGAGTGAAAAGCGAGGGAGTTGTGCATGAAAAATGTCTATCAAAAATTTATATGCGCTGTGATTTTAATATGTTCACAAATATATATGCTGCTGTATGATGTAAAAGCTTCATTCGGTCTGATGGATTTATTTATCATATGTCTTTTCTACTATTTGCTCATGAAAAGAAAGATTGTCTTAAAGGATTATGTTGCATACGTGGGGCTGCTTGTGACCGGTATTGTACTATGCAGTATGTTTCATCCATCCAACATTTTAAGAACCGGTATTGCAATGACCCTTGCGCAGATATTTTTCATTGTAAGCAGTTATTTTGTGTATTGCAAAAAGCAGAACAAGGATCGTTATATAAAAAATGGCTATATCCATAACGAGCATGATTAAATGTTTTTACCTTTCAATTGCAAGGATTATATCCTTTTCCCTTCAAATAAAGCATGCAAGAGGATGCTGTTATCTTATGATACGGAAACCTCCAATGTCTCTCTGGCTTTTTAAACAGAGAAATGACCATACACGGTAATACCTGCCGGCTTAGCATACAGCAGAAACGGAATGTATGATATAATACAGGGGAATTGAAATAGTGAGGTATTTATATGAATAGAAATTATCCAAAGATTACAATAAGCGAAGAAGGAGAAAAGTGGCTGGACAACGGACAGATGTGGATGTATAAGAATAATGTTGTTAAGCTTGCTGAGGAAATAGAAAACGGTGCACTTGTTGACATCGTAACAACCAAGGATCGCTATCTTGGAACCGGCTTTCTGTCCAGAAACAGTCATATCACTGTAAGAATACTGTCAAAGGATACAGCAGATACATTTGACAGAGCATTTTTCAAAGAAAGAATCCAATTTGCGTATGCGTATCGCAAAACGCTGGAAAGTAAGAATATAACCAACTGCCGCCTGATTTTCGGAGAAGCCGATCAGCTTCCCGGTCTTACAGTGGATCGCTATAATGATATTCTGGTATCACAGATCAGCTCCTATGGACTGGAACAGCGAAAGGATATGCTGTATGAGGTGCTGCTGGAAGTATTAAGAGAAGACGGACAGGATGTAAAAGGAATTTACGAACGCAATGATATCAGGGTGCGTGCCAAGGAAGGTCTGCCTCTGGAAAAGGGATACTGGAAGCAGATGAAGCTGCCAACCACAACCATCATTGATGAAAACGGATTAAAGCTTCATGTGGATGTTGAAAACGGACAGAAGACCGGATATTTTCTGGATCAGAAAGCCAACCGTGTTCTGCTTCGTGAAATGGCACATGGAAAACGTGTCATGGATTGCTTTTCGCATACCGGTGGCTTTGCATTAAATGCGGCGTATGGAAATGCCAGTCAGGTTGTCGCTGTCGATGTATCGCAGACTGCATTGGATCAGGCATATGCCAATGCAAAGCTGAATCATCTCGAAAACAGGATTTCTTTTGTGAAAGCGGATGTGTTCAAATACCTGGATACCTGTAAAGAGGGACAGTTCGACATTATTGTGCTGGATCCCCCTGCCTTCACAAAATCCAGAAGAACGATAGACCATGCTTACAGCGGCTATAAACGCATTAACAAACAGGCTATGATGCTGTTGGGAAGAGGCGGCTATCTCATCACCTGCAGCTGTTCCCGTTTTATGGAAATAGAAAATTTTGAAAAGATGCTGCGTGAATCTGCACAGGAAGCAGGAGTCACCCTGAAGCAGGTATCCGTTACACAGCAGAATCATGACCATCCTATCCTATGGACAATGGAAGAAACCTCGTATCTGAAGTTTTATATTTTCCAGATTGTTTAAAAATAGTTACTGATATTCGAACATGAAGGGCTGAGTGCTGATGAAGACGAAAACAAACGACATATGCATGTTTCTCTTACTGACTTTTCTCATGCCCTTCTTTTTTGTATTGTGTCAGCGATATACCGGGCTTCCTGTATTACAGCTTCTGTTTTACGGACTGGAAGCAGCCTCTCCCAGTATCGCCGCTCTTCTCGTTCTATCGAAGAACAGACAGCTCCTGAGTTTTTTTAAGAAGAATTTCAAAGGCTGGAAATCTGGCACCGCACTCCTGTTCCCCTGCGTGTTTTCCCTTGCCCCCATGCTGCTCGCAAGGCTGTTCGCAGGTTCTTCTTCATCTGGACATTTTCTGAATTATGATCTGCAGTTTATTGTCATTGTATGGGCATTTTTTGCAGAGGAAATCGGATGGCGTGGATACTTACGATCTTATTTGAGAGAACGTATGGAAAAGGAATGGCATGTCCCTGTCAGTATCGGTATCATCTGGTTTCTCTGGCATTATCATTATTTCTATCAAAATGGCATAGAGGTCCCTCTGCTTTCCTTCTTCATCGGCTGTATCGCAGAAAGCTTTGTATATGAGTATCTGCTTCAGTGGAGTGAGGGAAATCTTTTATCCTCGATGACATATCATTTCTCATGGAATCTCTGCATCCACCTGTTTGCCATCAATCCTGCGGATAATGCAGGAAATGAATTTCCTTATATCCTCATGACACTGTTTGAGGTGAGCATGGTGCTGCTGTTGCTTGCTCACGATAAAAGCAGGCATATGCACAAACTGCCTACGAAATAATAAAAAGGGAAGTCCACATTATCAGGTACAGTATCTGCGATTCACATACATTCGCAGATGCTGAGAAGGTGACATGATGGATTTCCTTTTTCATATCTGTATTTATTGCTCTTCTGTTCGCTGATATTCCAGAATATCACTTGGCTGGCAATCCAGTACCTCACATATTTTATCGAGGGTTGAAAACCGTATGGCTTTTACCTTTCCGCGCTTTAAATTTGAAAGATTAACATTGGAGATGCCTACCTGATCTGCCAGCTCATTCAGCGATATCTTACGATCTGCCATGACACGATCGAGTCTTAATATAATTGCCATAATTCACCTCCTAGAGAATCTGATCCACTTCATTTTGTAAGCTATATCCATACCGGAACACCTTTGCAATACCAATAATCGCTAAACCCGGTAACACCTGTAACCCGATATCAAGGAATTGAAACAGTATGAGCCTCGGATATAAATTTGCCTGATTCAAACCCAGAACGCAGATGATAAACAGTCCCTGCACAATAGGAAGAATACAATAGAGAATAGCGAAGCCCTGTAACCAGATTATCATATTCACCTGAAAAGGTCGATGAATAGAGTTTCTCTGGAAGATGCGTAGGGCAAGAGCTAAAATAGCAATTTGTATAATCTCTGCAAGTAAACCGACAATAGCTTCCAGCAGGGCGGCGGCTTTATCTGAGGTAAGCTCCACGCTCATAAGCACATTGCTTAGACTTTTTCCAGTAACAAGAATAAGTTCCTCCCGCGGCAGATTAGGCTCGAAAAAGGAGTCCGGAGATATGCAGATCGTATAAATCGTATATAGTCTTAAGCTGATTACGATGATCCCGCATACGACGAGACAGTACAGCAATATCTTCATAAGTCTATTCTTATTTTTTCTCATAATCCTGACCCCTTATATTGTTTCATCAAGCTCATGCTGCAAAGCTGCCCCATACATCCAGACATGTATCAGACACCATAATGCTCCCAGCATGATCAGGCTTTCAAAAAGATTACGAACAACATCGAAAAATAGGCTAGACCAATCAATTGGCGGCTGGTATATCAGAGCCAGAAGAAATTCCAGGAAGACTAAAAGGAAACGAAAGCCTGCCAGCAGCAGTATACTGATCTTTAATTTTTTCAATATATCTGTTAAAAACGGTGTTGTCTTTGCGGCTTCCTTTACTGCCTGTATGCCCCACAGAAGCAAAAGAGCATATATGCTGGCATTTGTAATTGCAAGCAGGGAGTCAAAAACGGCATAAAATCTGCTGGAAAAGAGTCCGCTTTCTGCCAATAGACGAGCCAGCGTCACAACATTGTTGACCTCCCATGGAATAAACCGCAGACTTTGTTCCGGCATTTGAAAGAGTTCAATTATCTTCAGGCATTGAAAAACAATGGATACAGCCACACCACTCAGCATGAATCTCAGTATCCAGAGAAACGTCGTATGCTTCCAGTTTACAGGTTGTTTCAATTTCATAGGAACACCTCCATAATTACATTCTAGCATAGTTTTAATATTTTACAATATATTTTTATCGTTTATCATTAAATATTATATTATAAACATAAATGCCAAGAATTTTGAAGCACCTGTTGCATTCAAAATAAAAACTACACAGCTTTGCATCTCATTATGATATGATATAATCATGCTTAGGAAAGGAGATTTGCATATGCTGGAATACCGTTATGACACACAGCTGCTGATTGAAGGAAATGATTTATGTGAGGATTCCATACACGATTATTTCATGGAGAATTTTCAGGGAGATTGCCTGCTTGCTGTTGGAGATGCTGAGCTCATCAAAATCCATTTTCATACAAATGCACCTTGGGATGTGCTAAAATATTGCGCTACCCTTGGGGAAATCTATGATATTGTAATTGAGGACATGGATCGTCAGTCCAGAGGCTTGAAGGGTTAAGACTTCCTGTTACTGGAAACCGAAATATCATTTTCGGTTTCCATCCTTTTTTTATGACTTTAATTGCATGAAAATTGATTTTATAGCTTGCAAAAACAAAACACCTATGGTATTATAATTAAGCATTTAAGAAATGCCTTAATAGCTCAGTTGGTAGAGCATCCGGCTGTTAACCGGCAGGTCACAGGTTCAAGTCCTGTTTAAGGCGCCATGATAACAGGTAACCCCATGAATAATGGGTTTTTTTTACTTTCAGTAATAACTGACAACCCTTTTTTGTCAGCTTCCTCTTGCATACAACACCCTGTTGACCTAAAAAGGGCTGTCCTTTCCTGACAATAGCTTCCATATTCCTATTGGATACGATAACTAAACAGCTCTCTGCATCTTCACAATCGATGATTGCCTGTAAGAAATGAATGTTTTATAATGCCTCAAATCATGAACAAATATCACATTGAAAGTGTATATCTTTCTTCTGCAGAGGCTGAAAAAAGGTCATGTTACCGCCTACTTATAAGCTTAAACAGCCATTCCTTTACAGTATGCAGAATCCTTTGTTCAAAACAGCAGGACCCTCACATGCATATACATTCTTATTCTGAATATCTGGAGTAAAAAGTACAGAAAAGGGAAGACCTGCGTTACTGTCAACGACATTTGCAGGACTTCCCTATTTTAGCTTTCAACATAGCTGCTAAGCAGTACTTCTTTTATACCAGATCAATCAGCTCATTCATGATACAGTGGTGAATATTCAGTGTTTTGCTTTCTGTTTGAAACTGTACCTGCATCATGCCTTCGCTGATTTTCATAATGCGGCCTTCTCCAAGCGTGGCATGTGTAATCCGCATACCGCGACGCAAGCCACCCTCTCGCAGCTTTTTCGGCTGTGCTACAGGTCGCTCCCCTGCCACCTTTGCTTCTTCTTCCTTTGGCGCATGCAGCTCATATATGAATGGAGATATTTCCAGACGTGTTACATCACAGCGCTTGCTTGTAAAAAACTCCAGCTGATGCTTGGCTCTGGTGATCCCAGTAAAAAACAAACGGCGTTCCAGTTGAAGCTCTTCCTCCTGCAGACCGGCTTTTGGAAAAGTCGATCCCAGACAATCCAGCAGTGCCACACGACTGAATTCCATACCTCTGGCAGAAGCTACACTGCGAATCTGGATACGGCTGATTGGCTCACACAGGAATTCCCCCATTTCCCGCAGACGATTCAGGAACTGTGCCGGATCACTGTAGCGAGCAGCAATCACGCGCAGAGCCAGCAGATTGGAATCGTTCATCAGGATATTCGCCTTCAGCAGACGTGCCCGATACCCCAGCTTGTCCAGAATAAAGGTAATCATCGTGTGTGTTTCCAATGTGGAGGCAGTTCGGATATTCTCCATGGAAGCCGCCAGCTTTTTCTTTCCGGCAGCTCGATAGCTGCTTTCCATCATCGCCTGGTAGACATCCACATGCTCATCATCCCGCAGACGCTGCGCAACCTCCAGCAGCACCTTTTTTGAAATATCAAAGCCAAGCTTCTCATATACCTCATAAAAGGCACGCATATCCTTTGGATCGATCAGAAGCTCAATGATATTACATAGATCCTTGACAACCGGCTCCTGCAAAAACTTTTTTACGCTTCCATGCAGGTGAAACGGCACCTGATGCTGCATGAACAGCTCCACAAGAGGCATCGCCATTGCGCCGTCACGATACAGGAAGGCAATATCACTTTCATCCTCTACCACCATGCGCATCGCATACTCATACATCCGCTCCAGCTGTGCAAAGCCCTTGAATTTCACCTCGCAGGTTTCCTCACTGCTGCAGCTCATAGCTGTCTCATTCTTATAATAAAACTCATTTGCCAGAGCGTTGATGGTCTGATTATTGCGCCAGTTTCCCTCCAGCTGTTCAATGCGCGCCTGCACATATGCTTCCGAAAAGCTGTCCAGTGCCTGCGGATACGCCGCCTTATCAAAATCCAGACACTGATCACGATCTGCCAGCATCATCATCTGACAATTCGACGAAAACAGCAACTTGATGATGACATGGGCAACAAAGGAGAGCTCCTGTGCATCATCGATATGCACATACTGATACCGGGAGGAAAAGGTCTGCAAAACGGCCGGTGTACTCATTAAAATACGGGCGCATTCACACAGAATATCATCCTGATCATAAATATTGCGCTCATTCTTAAATTTATCATAAGCCTTTAGAAAAGCCGGAAAATCAATTCCCTCAAAGCTGATAGAAGCAATTTCACGCTCACTCATCATCATAGTACGGCAGGTGCTGATCTGCCGCATCAAACGGCGCAGCTGTACACCGGTAAGCTCCATTGCAAACATATCCTTAATCAGACGGCGAACCACCTTCTCCATATCACGATACGCCTTACAGGATTCCCGCTGTATCATTTTATCATGGAAGCGGATAATCCGATAAGCAAAGCTGTGCATATCCACAAAGGAAGGCATCCGTTCATCATCACAGTATAGATAGCGGTAATCCTTCGCCATTCTCTTTGCAATGGCAGGATCATGCACAATATTCAAAATAGCTGACGGTTCCACCTCTTCAACCTTCATTAGATACGCATTACGGGCTAATAAAAGGAATGTTTTACCACTCCCTGTTGTTCCATTAATCAGAAGAGGATGCTGCAGCTCACAACACAGCTCCTGCTTTTTTTCATCCAGTTCTACGTTATATTCCTTCAGTAATTCATTCATATCCATACATTCACCACTCACTTCTCAACGATTCATAATTATACCTTAAATTCTCCCCAAATACTAACCTTTTTAAAACTTTTTCCTACTTTATTTACATTATTTACCTTGTAACCTCTTACACTCCACAGTGAGCAGAAACTCCACTTTTACGCAAGAGAAATGCACTCTTTTTTTCAATTCCTTCCATCAGCGTCTGGGAAAGGGATCATAGGAATAACCCAGATAATTCAGAATTCCGATATAGATGGAAAAAGCAAACAGATACTGGTCATTCAACAGCTTTTCGGCATCCTGAAGATTGGAAAGATACGCCAGCTCCACCAGAATTGCCGGCATGCTTGTACGCCGCAGAACATAAAGGGATGGATTGGTCCGCACCTGATTGTAGCGTGTTCCCACCAGATCGACAATGGATTCCAAAACATTGACGCCCAGATCGTAAGCAGTGGAATTTTCCCGGTATACATACACCTCCGAGCCGTTGATTGCAGGATTTGGATTGGAGTTGACATGAATACTGACAAAATAATCTGCCGGCCATGCATTCGCCTCATCTACTCTTGCTCGCAGACTGCTCGCCTGATCATAGCCAAGCACTGTATCCGGAAACGGTCTGGATACCTTTACTTCAAAGCGCTGATCTGCATAGAGAAAGCCTGCAAGATAGATTCCCACCCAATAGGTGACCTCCGATTCCACAACCCCGTTACCACTAGCCCCCGCATTGATATTCCCCGGGTTATGCCCCTGATCCACATAGATTCTTACCGCCATGAAACTACCTCCTTTTTGGACATACTATGTAAAAAAACGTACAGGGTTCCTCACAGGTAAATATTTTCCCTTCCTTTGTTTAGGAAAATTTAATAAAAAAGCGGTTGGCTTTTACAAAATATACAGTATAATAAACCTTGATACGAAAGGAAGGTACTTCATAGTGGTATTAAACTTTATTCGAGGCTTCTGTATGGCGCTGGCAGATAGTGTTCCCGGAGTTTCCGGAGGAACGATTGCATTTCTGCTCGGCTTTTATGATAAATTCATCGGTTCACTGGATGCACTGATGAGCGGTAATATGCAGCAGAAAAAAGAGGCGGTCATTTTTCTGCTGAAGCTGGGAATCGGCTGGATTGTCGGCTTCCTGATGGCGGTATCTGTGCTCGCCAGCATCTTTCATACACAGATCTATGCCATATCCTCTCTGTTTATGGGATTTATTCTGTTCGCGATTCCAATCGTGATTCGGGAAGAAAAGAAAAACATGAGACTCAATGCAGCAAGCATGATAGCGCTTCTTGTCGGTATCGCCGTCGTTGCATTGATCACCTATTTCAATCCGGTCGCAGGCAGCGGCTCCAGTGTCAATCTGGCTCAGCTGGATATCGGTTTGATCGTCTATGTCTTTATTTCTGCAATGTTTGCGATTTCCGCAATGGTTCTGCCGGGAATCAGCGGTTCCACTCTGCTGCTGATTTTTGGGCTGTATGTACCGATTATCTCTGCAATCAAGGCATTGATGGGATTTGATTTCTCCTATGTACCGATTTTGTTTGTCTTTGGATTGGGAATCATAACCGGTGTGATTACCGTTGTACGGCTGATTAAGTTTGCACTGGATAAGCACCGCAGTATCATGGTCTTTCTGATTATCGGTATGATGCTCGGCTCTTTCTATGCAATTATCATGGGACCGCAGACACTGGAAACTCCACAGGCCCCACTCAGCCTTGAAACCTTTGAAATTCTCTGGTTCATTATCGGCGGTGCCATCATCTTCGGACTTCAGAAAATGAAGGATATCAGTGAGAAATAAGCTTATACAGGACAGCAGCTGCTGTTCTTTTTTTATTTTGCTTCTGTATTTTTCAGACAAGTCCTATCCTTTGTGCTATCATAACAGTATATGGAAAAGAGTGATACGATGGAGATAATACATATAAGCAAGTCCTTTGGAAGCAATGTGGTTCTGCAGGACGTTTCGCTGCAGCTGATACCCGGAAAATGCATTGCAATCTGCGGACACAACGGCTGCGGAAAAAGCACCCTTTTGAATGCTGTGGCAGGCTTTTTACGAATCGACAGCGGAGAGCTGCAGCTTAAAAACGCTGTTCTGCAGTATATACCGGATCATTTTTTCACGACCCGCATGAATGCCCGTGATTTTCTGATGCATATGGGTGCCATACAGGGAATGGATGCTGATGCAGCACTGGCTGTCATTCGGGAATATACGCATAAATTTTTTATGGATGACCTGTTGAAAACACCGATGCAGTATCTTTCAAAGGGAAGCCTGCAAAAGGTGGCAGTGATACAGGCACTGCTGCAGACCCCTGATATTCTGTTGATGGATGAACCACTTAACGGACAGGATATCGCTTCTCAGAGGGTCTTCATCGAACTGATGGAGGCACTGAAGAAAAAAGATGTATGTATCCTAATGGCCGTGCATGAGCAGCGCCTGATCAAGGAGGTGGCAGATATCGTATATGAGCTGCAGGATGGTGTGTTGCGGCCGATGGCTTCACTTCCTGTCATGGAACAGGTCTATATGCATTTCAGCAGACAGCAGGAGGAAAAGAAGCTTGTCTGTGCAAAAGAGGAAAGCGATGCCTGCATTCAGCAGTATCTGATGCAGGGCTGGCATCTGGATGAGCTTCGGCATGAAAACAATCTTTGAATTAAACCAATACTATATACGCAGAACCCTGACCTCAACCAGGCTGGTTATGCCGCTGGTGGTTACCGTTGTCTTCTGCGGTATCTTTTATAATGAGAACGGAATCAATCCCTACAGCAGCTTTGCGGCAACCATCATGCTGTCCTTCGCCATCATGGGCTGGAGCGTACATTCCATGCAGAAGCAGGAAGCCCTGGAGGAACAGATATTGATTTTACAAAGCAGGGGAAATGAACTGCTGTATTACGTCAGCCGTCTGTTTTTCTTTTTGCTGTGCGATTTGTTTTTCAGCTTCCTCATCCTCCTTATCCCCTGTCTGTTTTATCTGATCAACGGGGCAGCCTTTACACTGTATCCCATCCGTGCGGATATGCTGTTCGGATATTTCAACCTGCATGTCAGTGCCGGCCTGTGCGGTGGGATGATGATTTCGCTGCTGCACCCGCGTATTGTTTCCAACCAGAAGCTGGCGCTGCCCCTTGCCTGTATGCTCATCATAGCAGCCATGACGTTTTCCGCACTGCTGCAGGATATGCAGCTGCCAGAAATATTTGCCTGTGTATTTCCTCCGGTTTCCGATATCAGTATCCAAAGTGCAAAATGGACACAGGTGCCCATGAGGGAAACAGGCATATACACATTGCAGATGCTGCTTTATGCTGCTGTTTATGCAATCGTGCAGGTACGAATACTTATGAAACGAAAATTCGGATAAAACCTTGCTTTATTACCAGATATTTTCAAAGCTGATTCAAAAAAAAGAAAGGCTCACTTGGTCTCTTTCTTACTTTAGGGTATATGAAAAAGGGAGAATTCAGTTTCTATTGATAAAACCAATCATGTTGAATCTCCCTGTTTTATGTTTATCCACAATCGAGAAAGAATCCTCACTTGCAGACCTTCCTTTCTTTCTCACCTATCAGCACTACGACTTCATAAAATACTTCAATCGCCGCTGCAAGCCCTCCAGCTCCTCTTCTGTCTTTAAAATACAGAATATCCGCTCAGGATGCTCCCTGCTTTCCACGATGGAAATCATATCCCCTCTTTGCAGGGCAAGACCAGCTTCTTCAAAAAAACGCTCCAGACGCTCTCTTGTATTCTCGTAAAGCTCTGTATAATACAACACGGAGGGAGAGGTTCTCGGACTTCCAAACACACGCTGCATGGCCGCATAGGTTGTCAGCCAGACATTCCCGCTCTTTTTAATTTCGTGCGGCTCAAACCGCCCGCGCTCCACTGCCTTGCGAATGGTTTTTCCATCCGCCAGTCCCCATTTATCCGCTGCCTCTGTAAATGTCAGCACCTCATCCAGATTGATCATACCTTCACTCCTATCAACTTGCATATCTACACTGCCTGCTTACTTTGCTACAGAAATATCCGTCTTCATCTTTGTCTTTTCCTATTATACGATAAATTCAGGGGCTTGTATATATTGACTGAATACGCTTTCCTTTTTTCAAATATCGTGATACAATTGTGTCGCTAGATAGCGACACAAAGGAGGAGCTTATGTTACGAATGGTTATCTGTTGCGGTGGGGGCATGTCTTCCAGTGTAATTTCTGTACAAATCAAAAAAGCCATTGAGGACAAGGGGTGGGAGGATGAAATATCGGTGGCCTTCATGCCACTCTTGTTTCTCGTAAAGCACCAGGAGGAATTTGATATTGCGATGCTCTGTCCGCATACCATGCACCATGCTCAGGAAATGGCAAGAAAAAATGAAATCCAGCTTCCCATGTATGTAATCCCTGCACGTCTGTATGGTTCCATGAATTTGGAATACCTGCGTGAGGATGCAGAGGATATTCTGAAAATCTATGCCGAAACAAAAGAGAATCCACTGCATTTCCCCGGAGAAAAATTTCTGGAGGTCAAGCGAAATACCTCCCATCGCCGCTGGATCAAAAAGCATCCGCAGGCAGTGCAGGACTGACTCTGAGCATTGTACAATCACACAAAAAGAATGGCAGCATGTCCGACATGCAATCGGTGCGGTGCTGCCATGATTTTCTGAAATCAGAAGCTTTCAGCTGCGTCGCAATCTGCAGCGAAAGAGCTTCTTTTTTCTATACAGATTTATTTCTTTCCCTGATAATGCTTCTGCAGAACGTATCGGCTTCTAGTCGTTTACGATACTTTTCTGTTTATACAGGGTGATGATGATTTCAAACAGCAGCGCTGTCATAAAGATTGCCAGTACACACAGCCCCACGGTACCATAACCGCCGCTTCGTTGATAGGAATTCAAAATGGAGCCAATCGTCCCCGGAACACCTACAGCAGGACCGATGATCACCGCAGCTGCGAAATTCATTTCACTGCGCATGGCAATCCAGGATAAAAGCTTTGTAAAGGATACCGGGATGACAGCACTCCATACGATCTGCCACCAGCTTCCTCCACTTGCCTTCATCGCCTCCATCGCACCAGGATCAACCTCCTCAAAGGCTTCGGAATACGATTTGATGAAGTAGGCGACACTGTGAAAGCTCATCCCCACAATGGCTGTGGTAGCTGTTAATCCGAAGCCGGAAATAAAGATCAGCACCCAGATAATTGTCGGCACGGCACGAATCAGCCCTGCAAAACCGCGTACCATACTGCAAACCCATGGGTGTGAAAGATTCCGGGCTGCCATAAGTCCCAGCAGGAATCCAATACATGCTCCGATAATCGTCGTGACAAAGGCAAGTGCTATTGTATTGATCAGACTGGTGAATACCTCAATCGCCGTTTTCTGTGTAACGGCAGTGAAATCCAGAAAGCTGCTTAGATACGTGGCAATCAGCTGCGGCCGTACCTGATCCCATCGATAGGGGCAGATGAACAGGATAAAATAGAGAAAGACAAACGCAAAGATAAGCACCACACTCCGTGACAACAGGCGCGAGGTATCTTTTCTGCGCAGGATATAGCGTCCCTTTTTCTTTTTTTTCAGCGTCGGGGCGGCAGGAGAGGTCAGCGTATATGTTTCCATTAGATAATCCTCTTTCTAATCTGTGCAGATATTTGATCCGTGATAATCACCGTGATTATAATAAACAGAATGCAGGATGCCATCAGCTGATACCCCGTATAGCCGATATACAGTCCTCCCTGATAAATACTCATCAGATACCCGATACCGCCCCCCGCAAGCATTCCGACGACCGTAGCACTACGGATATTGTTTTCCGCCGCGTACAGTGTCCAGGAAATTAAAGACGGCATGGTTTCCGGAATCACAGCATGAACGACAATCTGCCAGTAATTGGCACCGGTTGCCTCCAGAGCCTTGATACAGCTGGCATTTGTTTCATCGATGGAATCCGCAAAGGAACGGGTTAAAAAGCCATAGGAGATAATACACAAGACAAGGAAGCCGAGAAAATCACCGTACCACAGCAGTGGCAGAAGCAGAACCGCCCAGACAGCCTCCGGAATATTTCTGGTCAATGACGCAAGAGCGCGGACCAGATATTTCAGCACCCGGTAACGGGAGGTTTTGCTGGAGATAGCCAGAGAGGAGAAGAAGGCAAGAAGCATGCCGACAAACGCTCCGGCAATGGATATCACAACGGTAATCCAAAGCTGATACAGCTGTTCCCGCAGCTGTGAAAAGTCCATTGGAAGATACGTTTTTGTAAAGCGCACAACGGATACCTGAAAGTTCGCAAGAATGAGACCCCAGTCAATTTCCAGACGCCAGGTACACAGTGCCAGCAAAGCAATGGTGACAGCAGCATACATGCCCAGGGACCGTCTTTTTTTCGTAAAATAGCTCATGCCTTCACCTCCTCCACCTTACTGATCAGCTCATTCATAGGGACTCCGTAAATCTTTTCAATTACATCACTTCCCAGCTCCTGCGGTTTTCCATTGAAAACAATGCTTCCCTGATGCATACCGATAATGCGGTCCGAATAATGCAGGGCAACATCCACCTGATGCAGATTCACAATGCAGGGAATCCTCATGTTTGTGGTAATCGCCTTTAAATGCTCCATAATCACCTTGCTTGACTGCGGGTCCAGAGAAGCAATCGGTTCATCGCAAAGCATAATTTTCGGATTCTGAAGCAAAGCCCGCGCAATCCCGACACGCTGCTTCTGTCCGCCGGAAAGATCACAGCATTTATCATACAGCTTATCTCCCAGTCCCAGCATTTCCAAGAGCTTTGCGGCCTGCTCGATATCCTTTTGCGAATACATTCCCAGCGTACTTTTCCATGTCGGATAATAGCCAAGTCTTCCATGAAGTACATTCTCCAGAACATTCAACCGATAGACCAGATTGTAGTGCTGAAAAATCATACCGATATTCCGGCGGATATCCTTGATCTGCCGTTTATTTGCACACGTTACCTCATAATCGAGAAACTGAATGCTGCCCTCACTCACATCAATCATCCGGTTGATACAGCGCAGCAATGTACTTTTCCCTGAGCCGCTTGGTCCGATTACCGAGATCAGCTCTCCCTCATGCACTTCAAAGCTGGCATGACGCAGGGCCTGAACCGCATTGTCTTCATATGTCTTTGAAACATTTTGAACACGTAATATATCACTCATTCACGATACCACCTTTTCTTTTTTATACCACATGGTTATTGTACCCCGGGTTTGCCTGTTGTGTGTTAAGCGGCTGTTAAGCCTTCGTAATCCTTCCTTTAACGAAGAAAGGCATCGTGTTTCCTTTTCCCATACTGTCTGTTGTATGCATTTCCTTCATCTGTAAAACAGCATTGACAGCTGCGGTGTATGAAAAAGAGAATCCGGTGCGATTGACGTAAACAATAGCATTGGATTCCCTTTTTTCAATTTGATTTCATATCCCCCATAAGGAGCATACCTTTTGTGTACGCCTACTGATCCTTATACATATCCAGAATAAACTGATAGCGGGAAACATCGGTTTTGAAGAATTTGAAGGTCGCAGGATCCTCTTCTGCCTCAAAGAAGAAGCCCTTTTCCTGATCGAAGAAATCCTTGTTTTTTGCGGTATCCGCTGTCAGGTTTACAAAGTGATCCGTCAGCTTACTGATTTCCTCTTTATTCAGTGCCGAGGTATTTACCCAGAGCGGTCCGTTTGGAACAAAGGTCGTATCCAGTATATCCAGCTGATCCTTAAAGCTGTCGCCATACGTACAGCAGAAAGCACCGGCATATACCTTGTCATTCACCAGCAGCTGAACTGCCCCCTGATGATCTCCTCCGTTTTGCACCTCGGAGAAAACACCTCCATCAGCCGCATTCTTAATATTGATCTGTTCTTTTTTGGACACGGTTTTATCACCATCCGGGCCAAACAGCTTCCAGAACGCCGTTGTTGGTACCAGACATCCGGAGGTAGAGGTCGGTGATACAAATCCGAAGGATTTTCCCTTCAGTGATTTCAGCTTTTCATCCCGACTCATTCCCTGAAAATCAGCCGCATGCTTTTTGTTTGTCGCAATATAGGCATTATAACCACTCTTTTCCGGATCGCCGTTTGGTCCATAGGACAGTATCGGCTGGATTTTATCATCCTTCATATAGGAAGCCGCAAACGTTGCCCCGCTTTCCCATGCAATCTGTGCAGTTCCGGATACCATTGCCTCCATAACCGCATTGTAATTGTCCAGCTTTGCGATTTTCACATTGTAGTTATCGCCCAAAGCCGCCTGTACCTCTTCCTTCAGCATATGAAAAGCCTCACTGCTGCGTTCTGCATTTTCATCCTCATTCGGCAAAAAGGCAATCGTAATATCCTTTTTCTCCCCGGTACCGCTGTTATCCTTTCCAGAGCTGCAGCCTGCCAGCATACTGCAGGATAAGAGCGCTGCCATGCATAGATTCACCATCTTTTTCATCACTGATTCTTCTCCTTTTATCATTTGTTCATGCTTTCTCAGCACATGCATATGATAAAGCTTTTTTGCGGTAAATTTGTGAATGCCGGGTAAACAAATTGTTATATTTCCAACAATCACAGACGGAAAATGAACTTATCTCCCCGATAGATAATGGTGGATAGCTCCAGTATCTCCTTTGTTTTACAATCTCTACTTACGCCCTTCAGCATGAGACAGGGTACGATACCGCTGACCTTCATGTAGAGACGCTCCTCCGTATTCAGTGTGGAAATGGTTAGCTGTGTATCCTCAGCGGCGATATCCTGAATACCCCTGCCTTGAAAATATGCATACAGGCTCGGATTTTTCTGAAGACATTCCCTGATGTTTGGAAAGCTTTTTTCCCGCACATAGGAAATATGCATTGCCGCTGGCATATGATCCAGATATCTAAGCCGTTTCACACAGAGGACAGGCTCTCCCTGCACCACCGCTAAGCGCTCATGAATATCCTTGTGCCAGGCGATGCGCTCACAGCTTAGCAGGCGTGTAGAAAAGCGGCCTGCCAATGGACTCATCTTCATGGAAAAGCTGTCTGTGGAGGACAGTACAAGCTCCACCTTTTCCAGATATCCCGCATAGTAATTGCCCTTTCCCTGCCGAGAGTATACATAGCCCATTTCCTTTAAGCGGTCATAGGCCTTTCGCACTTCGATTCTTGTCAGCTCAAAACGCTGTGCCAGCTCATGCTCGCTTGGAAGACGCTCATCCTTTTTATATGTCTGCTTCTGCATGTTCTCCAGAAGGTAATCCACCACCGGTTCCCAGCTTGTCATCATAACTTCACCTCCCTGATAGTTTATCATGGCATCAGTGCAAACATCATCATTTTACAAAATCTTAACCCTATGCAAACAGAAGAAAAACAAAATGCTTTGATAAGTCTGATTACGAACTCTAAAAGCTCCTATTTCAAGCCGGAATGTGCTCTATAGATACAAGCAGAAAAAAGAGGCCTTCTTCCTATATGATAGAAAGAGAAACCTCCTGTTCACAGCCGCTATACAATGATGTTCAATATCCCTGATTCTTCAGAATCTGAGTTATCTGTTCTTTTTTATCGATTGAAAAATTCAGTGTGCCGTAATGAACACCCAGCTCATAATACAGCTGCAGACAGCCATCTTGTTCCTTCTGTGTGATGAGCTTCCCCGGCTGCAAAGGAATTCTTCTTCCGTCCACATACAGGTTATGCTGTGAGATGCCGCTTCTTCTCATTCCATACAGAATACCAAGTGCCATCAGGATGCTCCCATACTGCAGCCGCCTCTCATCGTACAGATTTAAAATGCCAAGTAACAGAAAGGCAGCACAGAAAATATAATCCGATTTCTTATAAACAGCATACACTGTCTCTTCCTGATGCATACGGTACCATAGGCGCAGTGCCCACAGCAGCATCAAAAGCACCATCGCCAGAAAGGCATACATGATATATTCCAATGACAACGCCTCTAATCTTTTTGCTTTACCATTTTCATGATATTTTTAAGCTTCACGGAATTACCGTAGGACAGCGTACCTCTGCGATACAGTCTGGCACCAAGCAGTCCCATTGCGACCGTAGTAGCCGCTAGCAGAGCCAGAGATATCACGATTTCCATTGTGGATACACTTCCCATCGCCACATTGATAAACATGCACATCCAGGAAGAGAACGGCACATAGCACATGATTTTGGCAAGCAGCGTATCCGGATTCTGCAGCGTGATAAAGCTGATGATGAAGACTGCGATTATCAGAAGCTGAATCGGCATAGTGGCACCGTTGACCTCTTCCACCTTGGAGCACAAAGCTCCGATTGCGCCAAACAGGAAGCTGAACAGCAGATAGCCCAGAATACCAAACAGGGCAAAGGTAACCAGCACCAGACCAGGGATATCCAGGAATTTATCCAGCATATGATCCCATACATCCGCATTCAGCTGATAGGCAATCAGGAAGGAGCCAAGCATAATGGCTGTCTGTACGACACCGGCAATCGCCCCCGCAATAACCTTACCGAAAATCAAAGCATTCGGTGAACAGCTCGTTGTCAGTATTTCAATTGCACGGTTGCTTTTTTCACTGGCCACACCGACACCGATCTGATTGCCGTAAATCAGAATCATCATGTACAGCACCAGAATCAGCACATAGGTATAGAAATAATTGTTCATACCGTCCGTTCCCAATACCGTCGTATCCGAAATGACCTCTGTTTGATAAATCGCCTGAACCTTACCTGCATCATACTTCAGCTTTGCCAGCTCACTTGCCTGATACTGCTGCTGAAGCAGTGTTTTAAAGCGTGAGGAATTCGCATCATTCAGGGAGGAATTATTCACATAATATTGGAAGCTGGTCGGCGTTTTCACCTCAAAGCCGGCATCTGCCTCACTTTTCTTCACTTTTTCCTCTACCTCGGACAAGGAATTGGCATAGGAAATCTGAAATTCAGGGAAATTCTTTTCCGCCAGCTCACGGTTTTTCAAAATACCGCTTCCATCATAAATCAGCATCGTTTTATCCTTTTCTGATGCCGTATCATCCGTTCCCTTATCATCCGAGAAAACACGTGGAATGGACAACAGGACAAAAGCCGCAGCCGCTACCAGCACCGTCGAAATCAGAAATGACTTCTTGCGTACCATTGTCTGTAATTCAAATTTCAGAACCAGTAAGAAATCTCTCATTCCTCATCACCTGCCTTTGATACAAAAATATCAGTTAAGGACGCCTCATACAGCTGGAATGCCTCAAGGTCAACCTCCAGCTCCAGCATTCTTGTAAGCACGTCACGTTTATTGACGTTCGGCTGCAGCTCGATAATAAAGCCGCCGTCCTTTTCCTCATAAATATGCAGCAGCTCCTGACACTGTGTTTCCAGCAGCTCACGAAACTCCTGCTTTTTTGGATATAATGCACGAATTACGATACGGTTCTTTCCGTATTCCTTTTTGATCTGCTTCAGATTTCCCTGCAGCACCACATCTCCATGATGCAGGATAACGATATCCTCACAGAATTCCTCCACATAATTCATTTGATGGGAGGAGAAAATCACAAGCTTTCCATCCTGAATCTGTTCCTGAACGACTTCCTTCAGCGTCTGGGAATTGACCGGATCCAGTCCGGAAAACGGCTCATCCAGAATGACGATATCCGGATCGCACATGAGTGTCTGTGCCAGCTGTACCTTCTGCTGATTTCCTTTGCTTAAGGTATCCAGAACACGGTTTTCATATTCCTCGATTCCCAGCCGCTTCAGCCACTTCTTCAGATTGGCCTTTGCCTCACCGTGAGACAAGCCGCGCAGCGTTGCCAGATAAATCAGCTGCTCGGAAACCTTTTTCTTCGGATAGAGACCGCGCTCCTCCGGCAGATACCCGATATTGTAATCCTTTGCATGAAAGGTCTTGCCATTCATACTCATATTTCCCTGATCTGCCTTGAACACATCCATTAGAATGCGAATCGTCGTAGACTTACCGGCACCGTTACGTCCCAGCAGTCCCAATGCCTTGCCGCTTGATATGGAAAAGGAAATTCCATGCAGGACTTCTCTTCCGTCAAAGCTCTTATGCAGATCATGCACTTGCAGTTCCATACTGTTTCCCTCCTTAATCTATTTGCATTATAGTACAGATCACCATTCAATGCAATATATATTTTGCATTTGTAAGATATATTTTTCATATCTCCTTGCTTTTCCAGCTTGATTTTCCTATAATAATATACGTAGAAGAAGGAACAGGTGAGTGCAGCTATGAAAAATCTAAAAATCAAAATGGCGCGCATGGAGCTGAATATGTCCCAGGAGGAGCTTGCCGGCAAGGTAGGCGCAACACGGCAGACCATCGGACTGATTGAAGCAGGACGCTACAATCCAACCATCAAGCTGTGCATTAAAATCTGCATTGCCCTGCATAAGCATCTGGATGATCTGTTCTGGGAAGACGACTATGACAAGGAGGAATTGTAGGATGAAGACTTCACTGCTTCGCGACATTATCCGATATGCGAAAACCAAGGGTAAGGCACCGCTGGATGAACGCCAGATGGATACCCTGAAGGACTTGTATATGGAGCTTGCAAAATCCGTAATCCTCGCGTTTATGGTATTCATGATCGTTTACGGCTATAAGGAAATGTATCAGAAGGAAAGCACCTTTAATTATATGAGCCTCGCAATGAGTCTGCTTGGAGCCGTCACCTATTATTATCTGCTTCGCTCCTGTTATCAGCAGGTTATCGGCATTGATGTCAATTTTGAAATTCTTGTCATTCCGGCACTCGGATTCACTCCATCACTGCTTATGAATGCCCTGCACGTATGCGGGCTGCTGTTAGATGCGGATGTACTCTTTTTCCGTATTACGACATTTTTATGGCCCTTGTATTTCATTATATTTTATCTGGGGGCGAACAGAGTTTACCAAAGGGGCAGGCAGGCCATGGAACAGGAGATATATCAGGGGGAAATTCACTTTCGCTCCCGTAAGCAGATTGTGAATTTTATCATCATTACCATTATTTTCATATCCATACTGCCGATATCCTTTGACGCGTTGTTTCAAATCGGTATCGTCGCAGGGACGCTGCTGATCCTCTTTATGATCTGCTATTATGGATTTTATACGCCGCACAATGAATATATCCTGAATGAAAGCGGATTGATTTATCATAAATCGCTGTGGAATGGAAGGGGCGGATTTCTGCGCTATGATGAGATTGAAAGCGTCAAGCAGCAGGATACCTTCAATGTGGGATATGCGAAGGATAAGGTTTGCATTCACTGTTACGACGGGCGCGATATTCTGCTGTTTCCGGAAAATGCATACCGCTTCTGTGTAGAGCTTGAAAACAACCTCTGAAAAGTCCTCTCTTTCAGTCTTCGTCGATAGCCTTTCCTGTATAAAGAAAAACAGAAAGCTTACAGTGCTTCCCCATTTCCTGTTATGGATACGGAAGGGAAGGCATTGTCGTTTCTGCTTTTTATTTTCTTTTTCGATGGCCGTGATAGCTTCGTTCTATCTCACGTATCACACTGTCCCTTTCCCTGCTTCCCAGCACACAGCAGAGCTCCTGCATATCCGCATCTCCCTCAGATACGGTATAAGCCTCATCTGCACTGCTGATCAGTGCCGCATCCCGTTGATGAGAGGCAAACACGCAGAGACGCTCAAAACCGCTCTCTCTTTGTATAATGTGAACGGCAGCCTGCTTCGTAGCATCCACACTGTATATATCCAATACTTTATATCCCTGATGCTCTTCACTGAACCGGATATGGATTTGTAAATCAGCCGCATAGCTTTGTTGCTGCATCCGCGTATACAGCTGCTGTATGCGTGGTATGGTATCCATAATCGTTATACACACACAGGCATGTGCCTGTGCTTTTTGCTCGTACACATAGCTCTTATACGGCAGCCTGCGCATTTCATGATAATATTCCTCCTCCAGAGAATTGCGGAAATCACTGTAATACACATGCAGAATATGGTGCAGGATGACATGCTGAAAGCAATTCATTCCCTCCTCGTCCAACAGCTGCAGCAGCTGCGCCACCTGTTCCTTTTTCATGCAGCGACTGTGCGAATAGGTCTGCGTACGGCAATCATATAGAGCAGCTCCATTCATGACGACAACCGGAAGTGTCAAGGGAATGCCTTCCAGTATGGGCAGCAGCGTTGCCGGTGTACGGGACGTCGCCAGAGTGATGGCAGCCCCCTGCTCCAGCAGCTGACGCAGCTTCACCCTTGCATAGGGAGAAAGCTGTTCATTTTCCTGCAGCAGCGTGTGATCCAGTGTGGATACATACAGCGTCTCCTTCTGCAAATGTACAGGAAGGTGGATGCAGTTGATACCATAGGCAACCGCAATACCAATCAGAGTATCAATCATACGATTGATCGCGAACAGATAGGGATTCACATCGGCACCGTGCGATACGGTAACACTCATGAACACCACGCAGGAAATATACGAGGCTGAGGTTTTCTTCAGCAGCACGGTAATATAAATCACCGGAATGATCATAAAGGATATGAGAGCATATTGCATAAGCTGCGTATTCCCCGGCAGGATATGCTTTTCAAACAGCAGCACAAGCATTCCGCAGAATCCGCCGACCAAAGTACCGACAACACGGTTGGCCGCAACACGCTGTGTATTGGATGTATCCTGCTGCATGCATAACACAGCCGCAATACAGGAATAAAATACTATCCCCTCCTCATTTCGCAGCAGATAAATAAGAAAGCATAAAAATACTGCCAGTGAAGATTTCAGGATTCGTTTACCAATTCTAGGCATAATACCATTCCTCCAATGGTTATAATTATAGCGCCGTTTTTACAAATGTAAATAGCAGACGGCAAAGGGAACAGAAAACATGTTGTCAAGCTGTTCTTCTTTTACCGATGATAAAGCAGTCCATATGACATGTTATATGGAACGTAAGTAGCCCTATACTGGCATTCCCCTCTAGCGTTTCATACATACCAGTATCCTGCTATGCATAGGCGGGCTCAATGCTCAAAAGTACGAAGAATACAACGGCTTTTCTCACATTCACGCTTTCCAGACAGCCATGTCTGAATTTGGCAAAGATAAAATGCCGGCTTCCCATCAGTTTCTCCAGATATTTCCTAGGGTATCCGAACCTGACATGTTCCCAGAGATCGTTATCAGCATAGCTTCTATGTCCGGCTCCCTCAAAGGATTCCTTTTCTTTTGTACGACGGCATTGCCTATGTGTTGCACGTAACTGAATCAGGAATACTACATGTTTAAAGTCGGGAATCTCATGTTTTTATAAATTGTGTAAACAGCTGCGCTCCTTTTCATTCTGTGCTATGAAGCAGGTCTAGTGAAAAGACAGTGACCGGACGGTCACTGCCTTAGAGCTTGGTTGCATATCTATCATTAGCGGTGTCTCAGCATTCTGCCAAGCTGAATAAGCGCTGTTGGTATCAGGGCAAGTCCATAAATTGTAAACAGCTGTGTCATGGTTATCGTCGTTACCGAGAATAAAGAATGCAGCGGCTGCCACAGCAGAATTGCATTCAGAAAGCAGAATCCGATCACAAAGGCCAGAATGGAATATTTATTTGTAAACAGACCGATGCGATACAGAGAACGCTGAGAACGACAGTTAAAGCCATGGAACAATCTGGACAGGCACAGGGTTGAGAAGGCCATGGTCGTTGCGATTGCCCAGCTTTCCTTCAGACCCAGAAAATACGCGCTCATTGTCACAACGGCAATCAGTATTCCCTGGATTCCCAGCTGCTTCATCGTTGCCGGCGTCAGAATACCAACGGATGGATTGCGAGGCTTCTCTTTCAGTATATCCTTGGTGCTGCGCTCCATTCCAATGGCGATAGCAGGAAGGGAGTCTGTCACCAGATTGATAAACAGCAGATGCACCGGCAAAAACGGTACCTGCAGAGATAACAGGGAGGCTGCCAGTACACAGATAATGCCGGACAGGTTACCGGACAGCAGATAGATGATCGCATTCTTGATATTGGCATAAATATTTCTTCCCGTCGCAACAGCCTTGACGATAGTCGCAAAGTTATCATCCGTCAGAATCATGCTGGCGGCATCCTTGCTGACCTCGGTACCGGTGATTCCCATTGCAATACCGATATCCGCCTGCTTTAAGGCTGGAGCATCATTGACACCATCTCCGGTCATTGCCGCAATCTTTCCTTTTTTCTGCCATGCGTTGACGATGCGAATCTTATGCTCCGGAGCAACACGGGCATAGACACGGATGTGCTCCAGACGATTCATCAGTTCTTCTTCACTCATGGCATTCAGCTCCGTACCATCCACACACTGATCCCCGTTCTTATAGATTCCAAGTGCCTTGGCAATACTGCGTGCTGTCACCTTGTGATCCCCGGTAATCATTACCGGAATGATACCGGCACGCTGACAGTTTTCAACAGCGGCCCTGCTTTCCTCACGCGGAGGATCCATTAAAGAAATCAGTCCCAGGAAAATAAGCTGATTCTCATCCTCCACCTCGATATGGTCCTTTTCGACAAGCCGTGTCGCAAAGCCCAGTACACGAAGACCGTTATCCGCAAAGGTATGATTCATTTTCAGGATACGTTCACGATCGTCCTCCGTGATATCACGGATGCCCTGTTCCGTCTGTATATATGTTGCTTTTTTCAGAATTTCATCACAGGCCCCCTTCAGCAGCAATCTGTTTTCCCCATCGATTACATGAAGGGTGGACATCAGCTTCCGTTCGGAATCAAACGGATTCTCATCGATACGCGGATATTTCTCTCTGGTTTTCAGTTCATCGATACGATACAGCTCCAGCAAATCTACCAAAGCAAGCTCCGTAGGGTCTCCGATTCGCTGATGTTCATTAGTCGTGGCATCACAGCACAGCGCAAAGCCAAGCAGCAGCAGACGATCCAGCGGTGAGGATTCCTTTAAATTGTTTGCGTGCAGCAGCTCATGATTTCGATATACCTGCTGTGCTGTCATTTTATTCTGGGTTAGGGTTCCTGTCTTATCGGAACAGATAACAGACACACAGCCCAGACTTTCCACGGAATTGATGTTCTTGATGATCGCATTCTCTTTTGCCATCTGGCTTGTCCCCATGGCAAGCACGATCGTCACTATGCTTGCCAGTGCTTCCGGAATTGCGGCAACAGCCAGTGCAACGGCAAACATCAGTGCATCCATAACTGCATTCCCCTGCCATACATTTAAGACGAATACAAGAATGCAGATGGCGATAATCGCAATACTCAGCTTTTTACTGAAATCATCCAGTGTCTTCTGCAGCGGTGTCTTACGATCCTGTGCTGTATTCATCAGTGTCGCAATCTTACCGATTTCCGACTTCATTCCTACCGCTGTAACAACGACGCGGGCACGTCCATAGGTTACCAGCCCGCTGGAGAACACCATGTTTTTCTGATCTCCAAGACCGCATTCCCCCGTTATGGTATCAACGGCCTTATGCACACTCTCAACCTCACCGGTCAGTGCACTTTCATTGACCTGCAGGGAATGATTTTCAATGATCCGTCCATCTGCGCCTACAACATCTCCGGCTTCCAGAAACAGGATATCTCCCACTGTCAATTCCTGACTGGACACCTCCATCAGCGTGCCGTCACGCAGGACGCGGCTATGCGGTGTGGACAGCTGCTTTAAGGCATCCAGTGATTTCTGTGCCTTGATGCTCTGCACGGTCCCCAGAATAGCATTCATGGTGATAACCGCCAGAATAACGATCGTGCTCTCCAATTCTCCGCTTACCATGGAAATGATAGCTGCGGCAATCAGAATGATAACCAGCAGGTCCTTAAACTGAGAAAGGAAGACGATAAACGGATGCACCGGCTTTACTTCCTCCAGCTCATTTCTTCCATAGGTGTTTTGACGCTCTGCGACTTCCTCGCAGCGCAGACCTGTTTCTACTGCCCCCAGCTCTTCCATTACCTGGGCGACGTCTTTCTCATACATCTGTTTCAATCTCAAGACCTCTACTTTCCTGTTTATGATTCTTTTCTATAGTCTTGACATTTTTTCAAAATAAAAACGAGACTATAGAAAATTTCTATAAGTCTCGTCAATCGCTGAATGCAGGCCAGAAGAGATACACTCTTCGGGTTTGTTGACCGGCTTCACACAGAAGCTCTGTGCTGACTACTCCCTTATTGCATATAAGTTTACCATGGAAGTGGCACTTCTGTAAACCTTGTTAAAGGAATTTACAGAATGTTTACAATTCTTTTAAAAAATCATATGCGAAGGAATAGGAATGTTGTATTATATATATAACATTTCAAAATAATATGAGGGTGATCGCATGAAAGAGGAAATCCAAAGAACATTTGATAATTATTTACAACGCCTGAAGCAGGATGAAAGCATCTGTGAAAATTTCAAAAAGCTGGTGCTGGAGCAGCTGGGACTGGGAACAGAGCTGGACCCTATCCTGTTTCGCTTTCTGGATATTGCAAAGGAGCAGAAGTATGCATATGCCGTTCCTCTGGGCTATGCCATGCTGTTTTATGCAACCTACTCCAAGGATATCGACCTGGCGATTTCCTATAATGAGAAAGCCAGAGAGCTGTTTATGAAAATGCCGGATTACAAGGAGCGCGACGGTATCCTTACCGTGGCCAACAATGCTGTTCTTGCCAATATTCTGAAGGAGGATTACGGAGCCGCCTATCGGGAAATCGCTGCCGCGATGCCCATGGCGGAAAAAGGCGGCCGCATGTCTTATTATGCAGCCTTTCTGAATAACGGTGCTATCATTCTGCGCGAATTCGGCCTTTATAAAAAAGCCATTCAGCAGGTAGAGGAAACACTCGAAAAGCGCGATTTCATCGGAAGCAGTAATTTCATTGTAACCATTTATCTGCTCTCCAATCTATATTTAAGTGCAAGAGAAACCGATAAGATGCGCAAGCTGCTGCAAACCTATATGCCGGAGCTGAAAAAAAGTGAATATTATGATTCCGACATCTATAACAAGCAGTTTATGGAAGCAGCCCTACTCGATGATCGCCGTGAAGAAGCCAGACAGTGGTATGAACACCTGATTCAAACCTATGATTTTTCAAAAAATGACCATCTGGATAACAATGAGGTCCACCTGTCCTTGGCCCGCTATCACCTGTATCAAAAGGATTATCAGAAGGCAAAGGAAACTTATCTGCATCTGCTCAGTCACAAGGATGAGGTACTCGGCTATAAGCGGCAGATACTGGAAGAAACCGCGCTCGTTTTTGAAGGACTGAAGGAATATGATAAAGCTTATGCGTATCAAAAGAAAGCGCATGAGCTGATGATTACCTATACCGCATTTATTGATGATATGTACCGGCAGGAAATTGAAGATGTCTGGGAAAAGAACCGTATGCTTTCCTATGAGGTGCTGTATGATCGATTGCTGGATATGACTGAATTCGGAAAGACGGTAACCTCCTGTTTAAACAGGAAGCAGCTCATTGAGGTCATCGAACAGCATGCCGCCCGTATCTTCTCCTTTGATGATTGGGATATTCTGCTGTATGAAGAGCCTCAGAAGCGGTTCCGCTCTTTTTCCAACATTTGTTATCCGCTGTCCGAACACCCCATTCTCGAAGCCTGCACACGTGAATATACTTCGCGTAAGCTGTTAAACCTTTCCGCAGACGAAGAGACAGCCGTTAGTCTCGGTTCCCTGTATGAGGCACATACCCGTTCCATGCTTTTACAGCCTATCACCTATCAGGGGGATATGCTTGCACTGTTCTGCATGAAATCAGATCAGATAGAGAATTTCAGCCGCACAGACCAACGCTTATTACAGGTGTTCGCAGATTACATTGCCATTGCGCTGCATAATGTCCGTCAGTTTGAGGATGCACTGGAAAAATCCAGCTACGATTATCTCACCGGCATCTATAATCGCAGTGCCTTGATGCAATTAGGTGAGGATATGCTGGAAAATGCAAAGAAATCCGGCCATTCCATCGGTGTGCTGATGATGGATATCGATGATTTCAAACAGATCAATGACACCTTCGGACATATGCAGGGGGATGCTGTTATCAAACAGGTAACCGCACTTATGAAACAGATGCAGCGCCATGGTATCATAGCACGCTTCGGGGGAGAGGAGTTTATTCTTCTGATCGATTCTTTAAGCAAGCATACGCTGTATGAGCTGGCTGAGGAAATCCGCTATGCGTGTGAAGCCTGCACAATACCGGCAGATACCGGCACCATTCACTTTACCATCAGCATCGGCTGCTGCTATCAGAACCAGGTTCATGCCACTTTGAAGGAGCTGTTTAATGAGGCGGACCAGCGACTGTATATTGCAAAACGAAACGGTAAAAACTGCGTCCAGATGTAATGAAAGCAAATAGAGCAATCAACCCTAGGTTCGCACAAGCTCTATTTGTTTTTTTGCACAGAAAAGACGACTGCTTTCTGTTTGGAATCAGAAGCGTCTGTTTCTTTTTGAGGACTGGGAATTTTTTTGTATTCCCTTGTATCGCTGTCTTTCTGTGCTATCCTGCGTGCAAGTCCCCAAGCTATCCGCGTACTGCACAAAGCTGCACGGCTCTCGTATAAATCGTAAACGCTGCAGCCCTTATGAAGAAAAAGGAGAGTTCCTTTCCCAAAAGGACGCCCTCCCGCATTCCTACATGCTTTCCAGACATTTGGACAGCGTTGGAATTATCTGCTTCTTTCGTGAAATGACGCCATCCACAAAATACAGCTCATCCATGATATCCTCCTTGAATGCCTCATCCACAAGATAGCTCAGAGTACCGATGAACACCAGATTGCTTCCACTGCCATCAGCGGCCGTAAAGCACATCATAAGCAGATCAAATTTATTGATTTCATTTATTTTTTCCATATAGGCACGGATTTCATCCTGTACATTCACGATTTCCTGCTCATCCGCAATATTGATCTGACCGATGGCAATCCGCTTTCCATCAATATTATATTCCTTGAAATCATTGTACAGGATTTCAGACATGGTTCTGCCTTTAATCGTCGCTACAGCTCCGAACATTTCCTTTGCCATGGCATCCAACTCAATTCCGGCAATCGCAGCCAGCTCCCTTGCCAGCTCCTTATCGATCGGTGTCGTTGTCGGTGAATTGAAATTCATTGTATCACTGATAATGGCACAGCACATAATCGCTGCTGTTTTAACCTCTGGAACAAGACCCGCTTCCTTGTACATACGGGCAATAATGGAAACTGTACTGCCAATGATTTCATTACGGAAACGAATCGGTGTTGTCGTTTCCACATCACCGATGCGATGATGATCCACAACCTCCAGAATCTCCGCCTCCTTCAAATCATCAATACTTTGAGAAAGCTCGTTATGATCGACCAGGATGAATTTTTTCTTCTGATAATTCAACAGGTGATAGCGGGAAATCGAGCCCAGCACCACGCCCTGATTGTTAACAACCGGATAGGAACGAAATCTGGATTTCGACATCTGTTTGTATACATCATCAATATAGGCATGGTTGTTAAAGCTGATGATTTTACGCTTCATAATCAGCTTCACACTTGGTGAGCGATACATGCTGCGGGCTACCTGAAACATATTCAGCGGTGTTTTGATAATCGTACAGTTTGCTTCCTTCGCCATGCGTATAATTCCCTGGGAAATGATATCCACATCCACCAGGATCATACAGCCGGCCCCATCACTCAACGCGCGCTTTTGCAGCTTCAAATCATCATTTACAACGACGATGCTATCCCGATAGCTGATATCGCTGTATTCCGCATTGCGGCTGCATAGTATATGGATTCTTCCATTCGTCCGATATGCATCGCATTCATACAGAAACTCGCCCTGCAAAACCTTGCGGATATTCTCGCAGGAGGTGTTCTTCATAAGGGAAATCGGCTTTTCCCCCTTGTCACTCATCAAAATATTTGTCATATCCGACAGAGAAACAACACCAATCAGCTTCTGTGCTTCATCCACAACGAACAATGCACTGGTGGAACGCATCCCCATGCGGTCCCACGCCTCCTTTATCGTATCATCCTTTTTCAGCAGCAGCGGCTCATCAAACGGCACATCATACAGCTTCACTCTTGCATTTTGAATATACACCGGCTCCGGCACCTGAAACTTTTTCAAAACAAAATCCGTTTCCGGGTTCAATTCTCCCAAACGGCAGGCAATGGCATTGATTCCCAGCTTCTGCTTCAGCTGTGCATATGCAATTGCCGATACAATGGAATCCGTATCCGGATTCTTGTGCCCGATAATATGAACAACGTCTTTCATTACGGCTTCACTCCCCTGTTTTCTTATGTTCATTGTACCTTATTTAGCCCCTTTTTTCCAGTGGTAGCGCTATCTTTTGCTGCACTGTGATAGCTTTTAATGAATTTCTTCCGTATACCATATAAGAGAAAAGTATGTTATACTGTATAAAACAATCAGAAAGAGGCGATATTATGTCTACCCTTAAACGAGCAATTCTGTTTCTGTTTCCTTATTTGATACTTGCGGTATGCATACTGGAGGAACGCTGGAGAATACAGGCTGCATCCCTCATGCAGTATGATACGTATACGGATATGCTTACGCTGACAGCTGTCATCTGTACGCTATTTTTATTCTTTTATATACGCAATATTATGGAGAAATATGACGGAATCGTATTGCTTTTGAATACAATTGCAGTTATTGTCTATACCCTTTTGATCTGGCTGCCAGATGTATTTGCGTTCCTCAGTCCGATTGCCTACAGTGTTTTTCAAAATGAGCAGCTATTTCTCACAATCATCTATGGGCTGCTTCTGATTGGAGAAGGCTATCAGATTTCTTTCCTCATCAAGGAGAGAAGAACAGATCAAGGTGACTCGGATTCTTAATCAGTATCAATAGACTGTACAAACGTAAAACGATCAATGACAACTGAAAACAGTGAGATTGATCGTTTTAATTTCTTTTATTTCCAAGCCACCGCAAGTGAGTAGCCGCTGGATATTATGTTTTTCTATGTTTTTTTATTCCCTGTCCCATGTTTTCCTTTTTTCTGCAGGATATCACGGCAATACCACATGATCATACCGATGCCCGCCGGTATTGCAAATGCAAATGGAAGCTTTATATAGAAACGATCCACAATCGTTGTGAATAAAAGTGTAATCACGCCGTATAGGAACAACACACTGACATTGGAAATGTAATACAGCACTCTTTTGCTTTTCATAATCGCAAGCAGCTGTAACAGGCAGGAGCCGCACAGAAGCAAAAGCAGCTTTCCGCGACATGCGCCCAGCACTTCATTGGAAACTGTTAAAGCATAATCATTACCGGAGAAATCCGGTGGAACAGAATTATGAAACTGTGTTATCAGAGAACGATATTCCTGAAACAGCAGGATACCGAAAGCAAGGAGTGTCAAACCAGCTGCCAGCGGCATCACAATGCGTAAAACGGCTTCTCCTTTATCTGACCATTTTCGAAACAGGATATTCTTTTCCTCCTGTTCTTTTCCATGGACACCTTTATGCAAGCCGTTCCAGCTGATATCATAGCGCATAATGAACGTATGCCGTAAGCAGCCATACACTACCGCAAGCACAAGCAGGGCTGCCACATACATCAGTAGATATATGGTAACACCGGTTTCATAACCGCTCACAAAAAAGCTGTATGGGTGGAATTCCTCTGTCTGCATTGCCAAAATCTCCAGTATATTGGAAAAGCCCAATTGCAGAAACAGATACAGGATATACAGATATTGCAGAAAGGAAACAAGCGGAAAATAAGCAAGCAGCAGATTCCAGCGTGTCAGTGATGGCAGAGCCCTTTTATCCGTATGCTGTATCATCAGCACATTGCTGAATACCATCATGCCCAGAAACGCCGCAAAGGACAGCAGCTGAGAAATCTGAAGCTTTAAAAACACATAATACAGAAGCAGTGCAAGCAGGGTCAGGCCATAGGGAAGATAGCGCTGCAGATCATAGCGGGATAAATCACTGTAGCCCTTTGTATCACCCAGCAGCTCATCACAGCTGATTCCCAACGCCTCACTCAACGGCTTCAGCAGTGTGATGTCGGGATAACCCTCTGCCGTCTCCCATCGTGATACCGCCTTATTGCTGACATTCAACAGCTCTGCAAGCTGCGCCTGCGTATACCCTTTCTTTTTGCGCAGTCTGATGATTTTCTCCGCAAACTGTTCTTTGTTCATACTCCATCCCTCCTCTATCTATAGTATGACGAAATTCCATATAAACAGCAATCCATGATTGCGGGAATCACTCCACGCTTCATGGATTGCTGTTTGATTTCTTTTCATCCTCCAATGTCTTGATAATGCCATCCGCTATTTTATCCGCAAAAACCTTCCGTTTTGCATCATCGATCAGATACAGACGGTCGTTCTCACTGGCGAGAAAACCGGCTTCTATCAGAATGGAGGGCAGCTTATTATTTTGCAGCACCTGAATCGGAGACAGATCCTGGTCCTTCATACCCCGATTCTGAGAATAGCCCAGAGAATCCAGCTCCTTTAAAATATTTTCCGACAGAGCCTCCACCCTCGGCTCCTTCATTTTCCCCCAAATTTCATAACCATAGGAGCCATTTATGACTTCTGCGGCATTGGTATGTATAGAAACAAACAGGCGGGCATCACTCTCATTGGATATACGAACACGTTCACTGAGATCCTCTACTTCATTAGCCGGCCAGGATACATCATCACTCTTTCTTGTATACAGAACCGGATAGCCGTTTGCCTCCAGACGTGCACCGATATCCTTTACAAAGGCAAGTGTAACATCCTTTTCATACAGCTCTTCAAAGGTACTTCCCGCATCATAGCCGCCATGTCCGGCATCAAGAACAACAACGGGTGTCTCTGCCTTTTTACTGAATAAGGGCGCAAGGATAGGATTGTCCGGAAAAACCTTCACGCATATGATCAGCAGCCCCAGGATGACCAGAAACTCCATCGCAACCACGATCAGCAGTCGAATCGGATTGATTCCTCTTTTTTTCTTTCTTTGCTTTGCCACCGTGTCACCTGACTTTCAAACTGATGTAATTATAGCAGATAAATCAGGAAATTCCTACCTTTTGCGTGACGGAAATGAGATGATTTGCATACCGATTCCACAAACCTTATCTTATGCAGAATGCTCCTCTTCATCCTCCTGATACACGGTTTCCTCTGTTACAATCAGCCTCTGCTTCCGCAAACGGTGATTCACATATTCCGTAAAGAAAACATACAGACATGCTGTAGTCGGTACTGCCATAATCATACCGAAGACACCCCACAGATCCCCGAAAACAAAAATACTAAGCAGCACCCAGAGACCGGGGAGTCCCACGGAATTGCCAACCACACGGGGATAAATGACATTATCCTCAAAGTAGCTGAGTATCTGATAGAATATGATAAACCATACACTCTGTAAGGGATCCTTGGACAGCATCATAATCGCTCCGACACTCATCGCAAACATGGAGCCGAATACCGGAACCATGGAACAAACGGCAATCAGTGTACAGATGAGCTCCGGATACGGGAATTGAAACAGCCGCATGAAGATATAATACAAAACCCACAAAATACAGGCCTCCGTCAGCTGCCCGCCGATAAAGCTGGAAAATATCCGGTTTACACGTGCAGCATAGCGGAAAACAATCTTTGAATTTCCATATCCGAGAAAGGCCGCTGTCACCTTGCGCATCTGGCGTATGAAGTTTTCTTTCCCGCTAAGCAGATACAAGGAAAACATAAAGCCCGTAAAGCCGACAGCAAAGCTGGAAACAAAGCCGGTAGCGCTTGATAAAATCCCGCTGGCACTGCCGGACAGCAGATTGATTACGTTGGTAACGATTTTCTCCCATGGCATCTGAATGAACTGCTCAACCTGTGTAATATTCTCGATTCGATAATCAATATGGAAATATGCCAGGACCTCATCGATATTCTTCACAATATTCGTAAAGAAGGAGGTTAGATTTTCCATAAGGGATATGAGAGAATCGATAATGCTAGGCAGGATGATACTGCCGATAAGAATGATTAAAATCAGAGCAAGCAGAAACGTGAGTATCATGGAAATGACACGTTTTTTCTTTTGGAGAAAGGAATCCTGCTTTGTATGGCGAAGCAGAAAGCCCTCAATATGCTTCATTGGCAGATTTAAAACATAGGCAAAGACAATGGCATACAGCAGGGATTTAAACACGGATAATACAAAATCAAAGCCGTTTTTCAAGTCCTGCAGATGCACAAGGAGAAATCCAAGCAGAAGAATATAGGTACTCAGGTAAATCCAGGGTCGTATGGATCGTATAACGTCTTTATCACGAAAAGGCAGTTTCATGTGCATCCCCTCTTTCTTTTGAAAAAAAGGACTGGACGTATCCAATCCTTTTTATGATTTCTTACATTTCTTCTTTTGCGATTGCAAGTAATCTCTTATGACGTTTCATAGCGTCTTTCTTTGTTTTCTCAAACATTTCGTACGCTGTTTCACCTTTTACCTTAGGCAGCTGGCTGTAACGAGTTTCTGTCATCATGAAGTCCAGCATCTTCTCGTAATCAGGCTCCTTGGAGTCGATTGTCAGAGGAGTTTCTTTTCTTGGGTCATAACGATACAGATCGAAGTATCCGCACTCAACAGCTTTTGCCTGTGTTCTCTGGTGGTTAGCAAGTCCGCCCTTGATACCGTGCTCCGCACATGGAGAGTAAGCCAGGATCAGAGATGGTCCATCATAGCTTTCTGCTTCCTTCAGTGCTTTCAGTGTCTGGTTTTTATTTGCTCCCATAGAGATTGCAGCTACATATACGTGTCCGTATGCCATAGCGATCTGTCCCAGGTCCTTCTTCGCAGTTGTCTTACCACCTGCAGCGAACTTGGCGATAGATGCAGCCTGGCTGGATTTGGAGGACTGTCCACCAGTGTTGGAGTAAACCTCAGTATCCAGAACCAGAACATTCACGTTCAGGTTGTTTGCCAGTACGTGGTCTAATCCGCCGTAACCGATGTCATAAGCCCATCCGTCACCACCGACGATCCAGATAGATTTGGAAACCAGGTCAACGTCTGCCAGTTCTTTTACCATAGCGATATCAGATTTAGCAGCCAGTTCCTTGATTGTCGGAGCGATTTCTCTTTCCGCATCACGGTCACCGTGTACTTCCAGATATTTAGCAAATGCTTCCTTCAGAGCAGGCTCAACATTTTCCATGTTGTCTTCCATTGTCTTCAGGATTCTTGATTCCTTATAGTTCTGTGCCAGAGCCATACCATATCCGAATTCCGCATTGTCTTCGAACAGAGAGTTCGCCCATGCAACACCCTCACCATTGCTGTCATTTACGAATGGAGTGGAAGGAGTGGAAGAACAGTAGATCATAGAGCATCCTGTTGCATTCGCAACCAGCATGTCATGACCGAACAACTGAGATACCAGCTTATAGTATGGAGTTTCACCACAGCCAGGGCAAGCTCCGCTTACTTCGAAGTAAGGCATCATGAACTGAGATCCCTTAACGGTATCAGCCGGGAAGAATTCAGTCTTGTATTCTGTATGCTTGAACAGGTAATCTGCCAGTGGTTCTTCACCAAGCTTTTCGTTGATGTCAACCATTTCCAGAGCCTTGTTACCGGCTTTACCAGGACACTCAACCGCACACAGACCACAGCCTACACAGTTTGCAGGAGTAACCTGGATACGATATTTCAGGTTTTCAACACCCTTACCCATTGGTGTAATTGTTTCAAATTCCATAGGTGCTGCAGCAACCTCTTCCTCTGTTAACAGGAACGGACGAATTGTTGCATGCGGACATACAAAGCTACAGATACCGCACTGGATACAGTTTTCCGGGTGCCATGTAGGTACCTGTACTGCAATGGTACGTTTTTCTTCAAATGCTACGTTGTTACGGATAGAGCCATCCAGCAGGAAGTCTCCTGTGAATGCGCTGACAGGCATATCATAGCCCTCCAGACCGTTGATTACTGCAACATGGTTATCGAAATATTCGTCACCAGTCAGCTTACGGCTGGAATCAAATGGAAGATCAGCCCAAGCTGCATCCACCGTAATTTCTTCGATTCCGGCTTTACCGGCATCGATTGCCTTGTAGTTCAGCTGTACAACAGCATCACCCTTCTTGGAGTAGGATTTCTTCGCTGCTGCCTTCATCAGCTCAACAGCTGTATCGTATGGCATGATCTGCTCATTCAGTGCGAAGAATGCAGACTGCAGAATCGTGTTGGTTCTACGTCCCATACCGATTTCCTGAGCGATTTTAGTTGCGTTGATGATGTAGAATTTTGCATGCTTTTTAGCAAGCTGCGCCTTCATACGGTTCGGCATATGCTCAACGATTTCTTCTTTGGAGAAGGTAGTATTCAACAGGAAGCTTCCGCCTTCCTTGATATCTTTCGCCATGTCATATTTGAACATGTAAGCATCCAGTGAGCAGGAAATGAAGTCTGCGTTACCGATATAGTAAGTGGAACGGATTGGAGAGTTTCCAAAACGCAGGTGAGAACGGGTAACACCACCGGCTTTTTTAGAGTCATATGCAAAGTAAGCCTGTGCATACTGATCTGTATTGTCACCGATGATCTTGACAGTGGATTTGTTTGCAGAAACCGTACCGTCTGATCCCAGTCCCCAGAATAAGCAAGAAGTGTAGTCAGCTGGAACGTGGAAGTTGGAATCTGCTTCCAGGCTCAGGTTGGTAACGTCATCAACGATACCGATGGTAAAGCTGTTCTTCATTTCATCCTTCTTCAGTTCATCAAAGACAGCTTTGATGTGGTAAGGCTGTGTATCCTTGGACCCCATACCGTAACGTCCACCGATGATTTCGATGTCTTTATCCTTCAGTGCAGACAGGATGTCAAGATACAGAGGCTCTCCCATGGATCCTGTTTCCTTTGTACGATCCAGTACAGCAATTTTCTTAACTGTTTCCGGCAGTACAGCCAGCAGGTATTTTACAGAGAACGGACGGTACAGGTGAACCTTGATCATACCAACCTTTTCTCCGGCAGCAGTCAGTGCATCAATTGTTTCTTTAGCAGCCTCTGTTACAGAACCCATAGCAACGATTACACGTTCTGCATCACTTGCACCATAGTAAGTAAACGGTGCATATTCACGACCAGTGATTTCACTGATTTTCTTCATGTAGTCAGCAACGATGTCAGGAATTGCATCGAAGTGTTTGTTTCTTGCTTCCACACCCTGGAAGAAGATGTCGTCGTTCTCAGCACCACCGCGTGTTACCGGGTTTGTGTGAGGATTTAAAGCGTTCTTGCGGAATTTAGCAAGAGCTTCCTTGTCAACCAGTTCCTTGAATACATCTGTATCCATAACTTCGATTTTCTGAATTTCGTGAGATGTACGGAATCCATCGAAGAAGTGCATGAATGGTACGGACCCCTTGATTGCAGCCAAATGAGCTACACCAGCCAGATCCATAGCTTCCTGTACAGAATGGGAAGCCAGCATACATACACCGCTCTGGCGGCATGCATATATGTCTTCATGGTCACCGAAGATGTTCAGTGCTCTTGTAGCAAGTGCACGAGCTGCAACGTGGATAACGCCTGGCAGACACTCACCAACCATCTTGTAGATGTTTGGAATCATCAGCAGCAGACCCTGGGAAGCCGTGAAGGTTGTAGCCAGAGATCCTGCCTGTAAAGCACCATGTACTGCACCAGCTGCTCCACCTTCGGACTGAAGTTCAGCAACTTTTACAACACTGTCAAAAATATTCTTGCGACCCTGTGTAGCCCACTGATCAACAACCTCAGCCATTGGTGAAGATGGAGTGATCGGGTAGATCGCAGATAGTTCGGTAAATGCATACGCACAATGTGCGGCTGCAGTATTACCGTCCATTGACATAAATTTCTTAGTCATTTGTTTTCCTCCTTGCATAACTTACTTCTCTATTATAAAACTTTATCTTTGATTTTACTAGGATTTTTAAGCAATTTTTCGTTGGATTTCAAGGGAATTTTGTAATTATTTTGGGAATTGAAAAGTTTGCACCGCTTATTTTCACTACATGAAAGAAAATGTATACAAAATGAAAGAAAAGACCTGTTTTCAAGGTCTTTTCCCCTTCTTATTCAATTACAATTTTCACGGTATTTGCCGCATTGCTGCGATAAAACGCCTGTGTTTCTGTATTGATTATTGTCACTTCATTCCTTGTATCGCTGATGATTTCCAGTATGCCCTGTGTCGTTTCCGTTTCATTGTTGATAAGAAAGCTGACGCTTCCATTTCCACTGGTTTCCTGAATCTGATAAGTCTCATACGGCAGATTTTCCAGCAGCGCCGTAAAATCATTGTCCTTATCCAGCGTCACAAAACGGTTGAAGGAATCGGAGGACACCTGCATGACATAGGACTGGGAATCCGCCGGACGCTGCAATTCCCCCTGTGCGTTGCGAACCCGCTTGGTCAGCTCCATGGAACCGTTCTGTACACCACTGGTACGGTTGATAATACCAACCACTACGGTTGTTCCCGGCAGTACGGTAAATTTCGCCTCATCCACAAGCTCCGGCGAATTGATCAGATACTGTACCGGATAGGAGGAATCCAGCTCCTGCACCTCATAGGCACCGCTTGGATACGTTGTCAGTGACTGATGCCAGCTGTTATCCACATTCAGGTCATACACCTGATCGATTCCTTCCCCGCGAATGCGGAATCTAAACGTGTCCGGAGCACTTGGCGGCAGATAGTTGCCGTCATCGTCCAGCATATACTTGAATACTTCAATCGTACTGCGGTTGACAATCAGCTCATTGATAACCTCCACAACATTGCTGACAGCATCCCCCATGGTGATGGTAGCACTATCGGTTTCCGCTCCCCCGTTTACCCGATAGGTTGTGATGAACTGATCATTATTGATTTCCCGGATGCTGTAGGTCCCCTTCGGCAGATCGTTGACCACATAGGTGAAGGAATTACCGAAGTTCAATTCCACACGGCGCATCGTCGTCATATTATAGATTTCCACAACATACTGGTCGCCATCCGCCGGGCGGATCAGCGTACCGTTTGCCTGCTTGATGAATTTTGTGATTTCCAGCTTTCCATAGCTGCTGCGCTGGGCGTTGATGATGCTGACATTGTGCGCATCACGGCCGACCTCCACCGTAGCAGTGGAGCTTTCCTGCGCATCATCTACAATATACGTCACCTCATAGCCGCCCGGCTTCTGTTCAGAAATCTGATAGGTTCCCGCTGCCAGATCACGCAGTGTGGTCTTCCAGCTGTTGCTTTTCTGCAGAACGACGCTTGTCTGCATTCCCGCACCGCTTACCGCAACAACAAAGCGCTGGGTATCATTCGGCAAAACGAGCTGTCCGCTGGCGTTGCGGATAAGCTTTGAGAGCGTGATGGAGCCCCCGCTTCCCCCAGCTGCATCAATCATTGCCACCTCATTGGAATTTTTCTCAATATGCACGATGCCGTTTGCGACCTCGCTGCCGCCGTTGATAATATATGTGACCTGATCATCACTGTCCACTTCATCGATCACATACCAGCCATCCATCAGATCCTTGACAAGGATGCTCCAGTGATTGGCTGCATTCAGGGTAAACACCTCATTGTAGCCCGGCTTGGATACATGTACCCGAGTCACAAAATCCTGTGCCGGCTGTTCCAGCTTGCCATTTACCCGCATGAACTTCTCGATGCGGATACTGCCGAAGACTTCCTTCACCGTATTGATGATCTGTACGGTACTGACATTGCCCTCCACATTGACAATAGCGCTGTTAACCTCACTTGCACCGTTGACAATGTAGCTCACATCATAGCGGTCATCGACCTCATCCACGACGTACACGCCATCCTCCAGAGCATCTACCAGCAGCGACCAGTTGTTTTCACGATTCAATGTAAAGACCTCATTGTACCCCGGTCGTGAGATATGAATGGTGGAAACAAAATCCTCATCCGGACGCACCAGATTCTGATTGCGGCGCATATATTTATCCAGCTGTATACTGCCCCTGCCGGATGCCTGCGGTGTATCGATAATCTGAACGGTATTGCTGGTACCTGCCACATTGATGATACCGCGGTCCACTTCATTCCCCCCGTTGATGATGAAGCTGACAGCATCCATCGTCGTCGTTTCGCTGATGACATAATCCCCTGCTGCCAAATCCGAAAGCACGCGCATCCAGCGGTTGGAGGCATCCAGTGTGATCAGCTCATTATAGGAAGGCCCGGATACCAGGAAGACATAGGACGCATCCTTTTGCGGGCGCATCAGCATACCATCCTGACGGATATATTTGGCCATGGTGATGCTGCCGCTTTCCGCTACCTGCTCCCGATTGATGACCTGTACCTGATGCGCAGTGCCATTCACTGCCACAATGGCGCGATCCACCTGAGAACCGCCGTCGATAATATAGCTGACATCCTCATGATCCAGCTCATCGATGACATAGGTTGCGCTTGGTAACGGTCCAATCGTCTCCGTGAAGCTGTTTCTGGAGGATAATGTGAAGATTTCGTTATAGCCCGGTGAGGAAACATGGATGCGATAGCTGCCTGATTGCGGCTTGCTCAGCAGTCCCTGTGCATCCTCTACATATTTGCTCAACGTGATGCTGCCGGTGTTTCCTGTCCCCTGCGGATTGATGATATTCACCGTATTGGCATTCTGCATGACATGAACGATTCCCCTTGCAAGCGGTGCCGCATTATTGACGACATAGCGAACACCCTCCTGTCCACTCTCTTCGATGATTTCATACCAGCCGTCCTTTAAATTGCGCAGGCTGGCATAGAAGTGATTTGCGTAATTCAGAAGAACTCTGCTTGTTTCCTCTTCTCCCTTGATGCGTACCCAGAAGCTGTCCTGCTCGGATGGATAGCGGTAACACCCCTCAGTGTCACGAATGAGCTTGCACAGCTCAATGCTTCCCTCATGCGGCTGCTTCTCCTCATTGATTACCTTGACATCCACGTTCTCCGCTTCCACATTGATGACAGCACTCTCTGCTTCCTTACCCCCGTTGATGATATAGCTGACATCATGCGTTGTATTCAGCTCACGCAGCTCATATACCCCCATCGGAAGATGCTCCAGCGTTTCCTTCCAGCGGTTGCAGGAGTTCAGCGTAATGATCTGATGGAACGCTTCTCCCCTGACGTCCACCTCAAACTCCTCTTCCTGCTGCGGTTTCTTCAGACAGCCGCAGGATGCATCGCGCATGTACTTGGAAAGCGTGATGCTTCCCAATGCACATTTCATTACATTGACAGACTGTACATGCACATCACTGCATAACACGATTGTACCATCGCACTCGCGTGCATCATCCACCAGATAATACAGCTCCTTGAATTGCGGATCCTCCTTCTGAATAACCTGATATTCCGCCTGCGGAAGCTCCACCGCCTGATGCCAGTGATTGCGCTCATTCAGCACGAAGGTCTTATCCATATGCTTCCCCTTGACCTGCATATGGAACACCATGTCCTTTGACGGCGCTGTAAGATCATCCTCACAATTCTTGACGACTGCCTCCAGATGCAGCTTCGCCATAGCCTCGCTTGCATTCAGCACGGTAATGTTTACAGCTTCATCCCTGACCTCAAAGTATCCGCTATCCTTCGGACACTCCTCATTGATCTGATAACGGACCTCATGATCCCCCAGCTCACGGATTTCATAGGCGCCGTTTGGCTGCCTGCAAAAGGTCGCTGTCCAGTCATTGCTTCTGTCCAGAACACATTCCTGTTTTTCCTTATCATGCAGGAGCTGGATACGGAAGGTGTCGTTTCGTTCCGGCTTAAAGCGTTCTTTGAATCCGTTTTCCATGCATTTGGTAACGGTGATGTCGGCGCGGCGCGGCTGCTTGATCACAGCACAGACGCTTACACATTCCCCGTTTAATTCAATGCAGACAACATCCTCGAATACACACTCCTCAATTTCAAAGCGAACCGCACCGGCATCAAGCACACGCAGTGTATAAGAGCCCGGCTGCAGATTCTTCAATTCATCGCAGAAGCTATTGCGGCTGTTCAGGCAGAGTGTTTCCTTGCAATGCTCGCTGACGATTTCCACACGTACCTCTTCGCCCGGACACAGATCACGGCGAACGCCGTCCTCCTCCATGAGTGCACCAACACGGATGCAGCCCTTTGGACACGGTGTATTTACCATGGTGATGCAGACATCCTCATCACACACATCCACGACGGCAGACGCACACGGCAGATCATTGATCAGCCAGCTGACCTCATAGCCCTCGCATGGAACCTCACGTACCTCATAATGTCCCTGCGGCAAATCATACAGGCGGACACAGAAATCATTTTCGCTGTTCAGCTCGATTTTCTGTGTGCACATATCGCTTTCCACGATGGCACAGAAGGACTCACCATAGGATGGCATGACCAGGTTACCGTCTGCATCCGCGATACGCTTCTCCAGCAGCATACAGCCGCAGCGCTCCTCTTCGTTGATGATCGTAACATGCATGCTTTCTCCCTCGAACAGGAAGTAGCAGCTCTCATGCAATTCCCCGTTGATGTCATATACATGCTTACCGCCGCCCAGCTCACGCAGCTCATAATGCTGGTTGGCCAGATTGCTCAGGCAGATGCAGAAATCATTGCCGGCATGCAGTTCATATACCTCATGACAGTTCTTGCCCTTGAGCAGCACACGGTATACGGCATCCTCATCCGGCATCACGATACGGTTTCCATCCCGTATGCGTTTTTCAATTGTTACAACGCCCTGCCGCTGTTCACTGTTGATGATGTCGATATATTCATCATCACGTCCCAGTGTAAAGCAGGCACGCTCGCAGCTTTCCCCGTTGACGCGGTAGCGGACATTCCAGTTTTCATCGACCTCACTGATTTCATAGCTTCCCTCCATCAGATCATCGAAATATACACAGAAGTCATTGCGTGCACACAGGCGGTAGGTGCGGCTGAAGCCCTGTCCCTGTAACAGGAAGCGGAATTCATCCTGCGGACACGGCATGAACAGCTCTCCATGCGCATCCTCGATATACTTGGTAACGCGGACACTTCCTGTGCAGTCGCTTTCCTGATTGACAATCAGAACCTCCACATCGCACTGTCCCAGCTCGACATTGCCGAAGCTTTCCTCGTTGCCGTCTATGACGTAGCTGACGCGATAGCCCAGATTATCCTTCTGCACAATACGATAGCGTCCCTGCGGCAGCTGATCCAGAATCACACACCAGTTGTTTTCCGCACGCAGACAGACGTGCTCACTGCACTCTCTACCTTCGACCAGGATATCCAGAAGCATGCCTCTGGATGGACGCTGCATGTCCCCGTTGCAGCAGCGAACAACACCACGCAGCTTCAGCATACCGCTGTTGCGGCGGCGGTTGATGATGCTGACCTCCTGATTGGACCCATCCATATACACGATGGCATCGCATTCATCCTGCTGATTGACGATATAGGAAACATCATAATCATAGCTGTCCAGCTCGGTAATCCGGTATTCTCCTGCCGCAAGACCCTCCAGCATGACACACCAGTTGTTTCCGGCCTTTAACAGATACGTTTCCTTGAAGCAGGCACTTTCCACACAGACTTCAAATTCCTCATCACGCCCCGGCTTGACCAGCTCACCGCTTCGTGTTTCTTCAAATTTACAGATTTTCAAAACACCGCAGCTGCTCTTCGCAACACTGTTGATGATGCGGATTTCATTTTCACAGCAGTCATCGACAACAAAGCGGGCATGACGGCACTCCCGTCCGCAGTTGACCTGATAGCTGACCTCATACTCACACGGTGCATCCTCACGCACCTCATAGCTGCCGAAGCGCAGATCATCGAAGCACATGCACCAGTCGTTATCCGCATTCAGCTCGAAGCAGCGTTTACAGAAGTAGGAGCTGAGGGTTACATGAAAGCACTGATGCTTCTGCGGCTTAATCAAATCACCGAATTCATTGCGCACATATTTGCAGATGCTGACCGTACCTGCATTGCGTTCCTCATTGATGACGGACACACAGAAGGCATTGTCACCATTGATGCGGATACAGGCGCTAGTACTCTCTCTTCCCCCGTTGATAACATAGCTTGTCGTATAATCGGTATTACAGCTCACTTCCTCAATGACATATTCCCCATTGCACAAATTCGCGATATCCACGCAGAAGTTGTTGCTGGCATTCAGATTAAAGGTTTCATTCATACCGCAGCCGCTGACCATGACCATGAACTGCAGATCCTTCGACGGCTTGGAAACACTGCCGTCACAGCTGCGAATAAACTTGCAGATACGAAGCGGTGAGGTCATACCTTCACAAAGTCCCATATTCTGCTGTGAATTGATAATCATAACCGATGCCTGCTCACAGTCATTCAGCTCTACATTGGCATAGCACTGCTCCTCACGGCCATTTACGATATAAACCGGATTCGCTTCCATCGGATCACTCAGCTCATTGATATCGTAATAGCCCGGCAGCAGTCCGCAAAGCATGGCACAGTAGTCATTATCCTCGCTCAGCTCAATCAGACGATCATCGCTGTCAGAGATAACGCGAACCTGATAAACCTCACCACAGCCCGGCTTGCACAGGTGTCCGTTTTCCATACGAATATACTTTTCAATTTTCAATACAGTGTCTGCACGCAGTTCATTGATCATGACGAGTTCATTTTCCTGCGGTAGCAGATCAAAGCGGCCATCCGAGGTTTCTCCCTCATCATTGAATCTCCAGCGGGTCAGATACCCTGTACATCCGCTTTCCTCAACCATAGTATAGCCTGGCAGCAGGTCACAGATGGTTTCCTGAAAGTCATTGGATGCATCCAGGGTAACACACTGCTCCTGCCCATTCTGCATGACATGCAGGGTAAATGCCATGTCCCTCTGAAATTCCAGCGGGTCCCCGTTCATATCTACTAATTTCTTTACGACATGCAGCTGTGTCTCACCCAGCTGCTGATTGATGATGCGGACTGTGCGGTGAGAGGTCGTACTCGTGTAGATCACTGTGGCGTAGTCCTCCTGCTGAATTTCCTCATCCACCAGATAGGTGATATCCACCTCATCTCCGTTGATCATCTGCTGTCCGCTTTCATCCGTCTGTACGATGACATGCTGTACTGCCTGGATATCGGAAATCGTGATTTTTCCAATACCGGTAGCCGGATCGATGGGTACATCATAATAACAGCATTCGTTCTGAGAGTGACAGACCTTGACATGACGCATTCTGCGTATGTCTCTGGCACTACCATCACGCATCCTCTCTTCTATGACAATATCCATGCTCGCATTTTCTATGCACGGCTGTGCCGTTTCCAGAAGGCTGACAGGCAGCATGCGGTAAAAGGCGTTCCATAAGCGTTTGCTCATCTTTATCCTCCTTCTTCATATAAGCGATTCATTTCTTATACATTCTAGTATATGAGCCCACATGGAAATTGTTCTACAAAATAAAAGAACCGTTAATTCATCAACGGTTCCAGCTGCAGCAGCACATAGGGCTGCCCCTCAATTTTGATTACATGTACACGCAGTACAGCATAGGTATTCTTCATGTGCAGTGTTACAACAAACGGGATATCATATTCATTATGCATTACAATCACCTGCTTTATCGTATGTAAAAAGCTTAAACGTGTACATCCTCATCGTAGATGCACACCATAAAGGTATAGTAGAATACCAGCACCAGACACATGACAACACCATAGACAACAGATACAAGAAAGGCAGGAAGAAGCTGCATATTATCGAACAGGGAAAGTCCCAGCTCCATCGCATCCATGAATGGATTGCTGCGGGTCATGATATCAACGACGCCGCTGTTTACAGCAAACAGGGTTCCATATTGGAAAAAGGCATTCATGAACGAGGTATAGGCAAAAGCAATTAAAAAGATGACCAGCATACTGTAAAAGGAAGAACGGTAATGCCGAATGATCTTAACAAAGGCATCCTTTATGATGAGAAACGGATTCCGCGCCCCGTCATAAATGGCAAAGCAGGCAAATACCTGCACCGGAATATAAAACATCATCAGCACAAGCATGATTGGAGTCAGTATGGTATTGATACTGCTCATATCCGCAAGCATCAGCTGAAAGGAAAGCCAGCTGCTCCCCACCATTACGACAAACAGCAGGGTCTGCACCCCAATGAGAGGAAACATATAGTCCTTCATCGTAAGCGTACGTATATCTTCCCGCTTGGTACGGATAAACTGAAACATGACAATCAGATATACATAGGCAGCCACAACAACGATCAGATAGAGAAACAGGTAGGATACCAGCATACTGCCTGCCCGGCTGACAACCGAAATTCCCATACTGTAAATCGAGCAGTACAGAATGCTGAGCAGCATCAGCATAATCAGCAGACTGGCAATGCGTTCTCTTATATTGGTAAATGAAAGAAAGTCTTTCCAAGTTTTCATAATATCACCTCAGGTATAGGTTATTCTACCATATTTCATGTAAAATGGGAAATGCTAAAAAGGATAAGATCGGCACTGTGCAGGCGGTGCTCAGATATGAATAGTTTCCATAGACGATGTTTTATTGCTGATTCTTATCTTTAGTGCCTATGATTTCCTTAATATGTAAAAATCCTCCTGCAAGCCGCACAGGAAGACTTCAGTAAACAGGATATGCATGTATATACTGTATTTTATTGATATCACGCATGAACGTACATCTCAACCTGCTTTCCCCGATGCGCAAGTCCTACTTTAATAACATTTTGCATATCGTGATCATATTTCTTGTCTATGATTTGATCACATGCAAGCTTCGCCAATTTTGTAAGGTCAATATTTTCGTCCTTTGTATATTTCAATTCAAATAACAGTGAGGGTTCTCCACTGGTTTTGTTGCTTAACAAAATGTCATGCCTACCTTCCCCATGCTCCCGATTGCTCGAAATTTCATAAGCATTTCCCAACCGCATAAGAAGACCTAATAGAAGCGTCTGGTAAGAATTCTCATTGATTAAATCAAAATAACTTATAGTATCCATCAGAATTTTAGGATATCCACGCAAAAACCCTTTCCAGTCTTTTTGAGGGAGTTTATCTGTTAAAACATCGATACTATTCTCATCTACATGAAGATAATGTGCTGTGATTGCACTAAATTCACTCATGATTTCTTTATTAGGAATTCTTAATTCATATCTTCCGAGTAATGAATCAAGCGTATCCTGTACGGTTAGATATCCGGCATTCAGGCACTGCCCGCCTGAGGCGCAAACAACCCCCATAAACTGCTTGTTTCCTTTAGCTCATAAAAAGATGTTTCGAAATTTACAAGTGTTCTAACTGTTCCGATCCTTATTAATTCTTCATATCCCTCTTTAAATGAAGCATCACAATCTTTCATTGCCACTTTTATCATTTTATTAGAACTGGTATTCACCCAGTAAGGCATCAATACTTTACGTTCCGCGTAATTGATAATGGACCAGGGATTAAAAATGTCTACGCCTCCCATATTATAACCGTCATATAATGCGCGTACTTCATCCGTATACTTCAAATCATAATATGCTAACAAGTCTTTTACCTCATTCTTTGTAAATCCAAAGTATTCTGCATATTCTTTATCCTTTACTGTACATACAAGCAGATTATTTAAATCAGAAAAGAGGCCTCTGCCCGCCTTAGGCGTATTCTCTTTCGCAACGCGCTGTATGCCTGTCAACATAGCAAATTGTAAATCATCACTTGTTTTCAAAGCCGTATGCAGGAGTGCTGATAAGGCACCGCTCACTTCTTTATAAAATCCCTGTGTATGGGCTTCAATAAACGGTGTGTCACGCCTTGGGCGGGCAGCGCCTATTCGTCTATAAACAACATAACGCGTTTTTTGTAATATTGATGACATTTTTTCATTAAAAAGCTGATTGCATGGTCAACTGGCTCCAAGTTTTCGTCTTCAAGATCAGATAATCCCCGTAAAATCAAATCAAATTTAGGCTTTTCAAACATACTGAGTTTTTCTAAAACACATGCATATTCATCATAAACATTTAATAATTGCTCCTTTATAGATTTTACTATCCTCCTCTTAGATTCTTTTGCATCCGCAAAAGATAAAAATATTGTTGGATACGTATTTATATAGGAAGCATACTCTGTTTTCATAATTGCTGAAGCTTCAAAAATGCTAGCTGAATTCTTGGTAACATCGAAAAAATCTGAAAGCACGCCATGGGTGGGCAGCGCCTGCTCATATTGATTGTCTTCCCCGCTACTAGCGCGCCTTTTGTCGGATACCAAAGGTATCGGCAATATTTCGGTGAAAGCGTCTTGGTCGTGTAATCAGAGTAACAGTTGTTTTCCTTTCCAGAAACTCCGCAATCATCACGCCTCAGGCGGGCAGTGCCTGCTTTTATCAACTGTGTAATAATCTTCAACCCGTAATTTCTGATAACCGTTAACTCCTATTGGTATGGCTTTTTTCAAAATATCACCGCCTTCTATATATATTATACCTTAATTTCATAATTCAGACATACGAATTGAGAAAAAGGATACATAAATCAACATACTGCGAAAGCTTTTTAGTTTTGCTCTTTTCAATGTATCACTAGATATCTGTATCATAGCATGAATTCATCGCTTTATGGCGAAAAATCAATAAATTGTGGATTTAAATGCACGATAATCAAGTTTTTTCGACACCACAGTTAACCAAAGCATTCTGGAAAATCAATCTTCTATTATAAAATTTCTATACGAAAAAAAATCCTTCTGCCGATATTGCAGGAAGAATTTTTTATTGCATTTTATATACCTTTCACAAAACAAGCCTGTGCAGGAAATCCATATGGATGAATATTGCTCGATATTAAAGCTTCCTTTTTGAATGTATCAATGAAAATCGCCTCACAGATGAGCCCGCTAGAAATAGTATAATCACCAAATACTTAATGAAATTGAAATTATGATATAGAAAGAGATTTCCCTGAACCAAGTCAAAGACAGTGACATACAAGATAAAATCAGCACCGTTATAATAAAGAATCATTGGAAACAATAATATAAATAAACTCAAAAAGCAGCTAACAAGAGGATTTTCACACTTTTTAGATATTAGGGCTACGATACAACCACTGAGCACTACACCCGAGCACCGGATGAAATACAGCAAACAAGCATACTGCAAACATGAAATTTCAAGCGGTAATGAAGATGCAATACTCCAATCATCAGGTACTACAGCTTGTAATGGGGCATCCCATTGAAACATCGGATATAGTTGATGAAATGCAAGTGCGTCACTAAGATTGTAAAATAAATACATGAATACCGACACCATTAGTACAACTATGAATTTAGCTCTATTCCTCGACCTTCTGCCTTTTTTTGTAGTCTCATACAGTATATACTCCTTTTTCTGCTGATCAAATGTATAGATTCCATGTAAAGCAAATATAAGGGAGGCAATCAGCAGAATACTCATTTGAATATCCCGCTCTTGTGTATTCATAGCAAAAATAGCCTGATATCCCTTTTTATAAACGAGTACCTCACCATCCTGATAATCCTTATAAAAAATCTTGAACGCCGCTTTGTCTTTTATTTGATCCATACTCTTTTTTAATAAAGCCTGGTAATTTGCTTCCGATGCCGCCATTCCCCTATCTTTCTCTGCAGCTAGCTTTTCCAGTTCTGTTTCCTGCTCCTCATACAGCTTATATTGTTTTTCAATTTTACGCTTCTTAACAGGATTCAGTACACCGCCATATTCTTTATATAGTTCTATCACCTTATCCTCAATGACAGAGTCCTGTCGCTGACTGGCAATTGTATAACTATAATTCCCCTGATAAACACACAGCAGGACACATATGATAAAGAATTTATTATTAACAATGATTTTTTGAATTTCATGTATCAACAGACTGGTATGCTGTACAAACGCAATCGAATGAGCATTCCATTTGGGTATCCTGACCTTTTTATGTAAAAACAGGAATAACGCTGTAAAAAGTAACATACATATGATGATACATATACATAGGAGTTCAGCTAATGATATTGTAATAGAACGAAATGTAAATACTATATAATCCTGATAAAACGTATGTGTATTACTGATTTCATATAAATTGAGGTAATGAAAGATACGCAGTATAGAGTTGACTGAAATAGTCTGGAAAAGCAGATAAGAGAGGGCCAGCAATGCACTCATTAAAAGAATAGAGAATTTCTGAAAGCATTGATACAAACATGCAAATATCATAGCTAAAGTGAATCCTGTAATGATTTTTATGGCAAATGTTATACCATACCACATACCTACATTTCCTTGAAATGCGCTTGTATACAGAGAAGGTATGCTTTGAATGGATGCTTCCCAATTTATGCCGCCATACAATCCCTGCAGGAGAAGCAGATATCCCCCTTCAATTAGGATCGTAAGCAAAATACCTGTAATGAAGATAACAATGCATTTAGAAAAGCGTGATGCGACCCTTCCATATTTCGTAGTTGTTATCAAGGATGTCATATCTGCACTTTCATCGCTCTGTAATACGATAATCGCTATAAATAACCAGGCAAAACAAATCATGATAGAGACAGAACTTGTCACATAACGTTCAAAAACAAGGAAGCCTTCGTCACTGAAGCTTGTATTACGAAGCCTTTCGTAGGTACTTTTTGTGAATTCCAACTGTTGTAGCTTTTCATCCGATATCGTAATATGCATGGGATTATTTTTGAGAAAATCCGTTTTCTTCAGAATACCATCCAGATATGTTTGATACTCTGTTATACGATTGTAATAGGTATGGAGATACTGGTATATCTGTAAATGAGCATTCAAATCCGTATAGATATCCGTTTGCAGTAAATTTTGATATTCTGACAGAAAATCTGCATCAGCCTTCTGTGCTTCCGTATCATCCTGAAAGGCCTCCGTTAAATGAAGCTGCTCTTCATATTGCTTCACTTGTGTGAAGAATGTATGCTTTTTTTCTATCCATGCTTTTTTATCCTGCAGATTTTTGCCATTTAATTGTTTATTTATGCTGAAATAAACATCTTTATATTTCGCCATTACATCATTGCTCTGTAATTGTTCCATATACAGAAAGGTGAATGTCGCAAAAAGAAGAAGAAGGATGGCAACGATCAGATTGCGCTTTGATGTAAGCTTCCTTATCTCATATCGTATAAGCTGCATAAAAATTATCCCATATAATACAGATAAGCATCTTCAAGTGAGGGGAGAACAGAGCTTTCACCGACTTCATCAACTATATAGCGTACATGAAATACAGTATCCAAACGCAATGACCTTGTAATTTTATGTGTTCTCTGAAATTCCTCCCATACATCTTCAGCAATCAATGTTTCCTGTACCCTACCCTTTAAGCGTTCAATCAACTCCGTTATACTACCTTCGAATAACAGATTCCCTTCCTTTATGAATAAAATTTCTTTTGCAATCGTCTCAATATCCTGCATAACATGCGTTGCTATTAAAACTATCTTATCTTTTGCAATCGTAGAAATATAATTCCGCAACCGTATTCTCTCCAATGGATCCAAGCCTGCCGTCGGTTCATCGAGGACCAGTACCTTTGGATCATTTAATAACGCCTGCAGGAAAAATAACCGTTGCTTCATCCCTCCGGAGTAGGCCTTAATTTTCCGGTTCAGATAAGTATCAAGGTTAAGTATACTGCTTAATGCCTTTATCTTTTGTTCCGCTTCCTCTTTCTTTATTCCTTTTAGTGCTGCCATATAATACAAAAACTGCTTCGCAGTAAAATCGCCGTATCCCGTTGTTATTTGCGGCATATAGCCAAGAATATTGCGATAGGTAGAGCCCATCTTTTTTATTTCATCTCCACAATAAGAAATTGTACCTTCATATTGCGTTAAATTCGTTGTAATCATTTGTAATAGCGTACTTTTCCCTGCGCCATTCGGTCCAATAATACCATAAACCCCCGGTTGCAGCACAAAGCTCATATCACGTACGGCTACCGTTTTCCCATAATTCTTCGTCACCTTTTGAACATTTAACGATATCATGAGGCACCCCCTTATGTTAATTCAATTTGTACATACTTTTGGAATTTATCTTCTTTGATCGGATACCTATAAAATTTATTTCCATTTGCAAAATAAAATGAGTGATGGACGATTCCCTGTGGCAATCCTTCCATATGTTCTAAAGCTGTCTTATCAAGCAATTCACCTTTTCTGTTAAACAGATAAAGATTTTTCATGTCAATATCGCATAATACGATATAGTCATCATTTACAAAGGCACTAAAAGAATAGGTATCCAATAATTTCTTTTTCTTATTTGATGCAACATCATAGTAAAAGACACCTTCTTTTTCCCCATTGCCTACTTCAATTAAAAACTGGCTGTTTGCATAATAAACATTTTTCTCCTTCTGCCAGAGCTTCATACTGTAATCTGTAAGTGATCCTTTCAATATAGCATTCTTTATGACTTCTTGTTTATCCTTATAGATTTCTGTAGTTATATATACACTATCATCTTCAAAAAACATATTTACAATATTTGTATCAGGTTCTAATTCAAAGCATATTTCATCCTCGTTATCAGACAGGTCATAAGCATGTACTTTGTTGCTGTCTGCATAATATAAAATATTCTTATGTATTGTAAAGGCAAAGGAAACATCCTCACCATCATCACTTTTTGTGACAGAAAGAAGCTGTTCTTCCTCGGTTCCATCAAAATTACTTCTTATAATAGTCTCTGTTAATTGATCTTTTTTATTAAAAGCCTCTACTACATAATAAAGCTTATCCCCATATACAGTATAATTTGAACGCATTTCATCAGAAATGCTACTACAGCTATCTACATTGTCAAAATCACAGCCGGATTCAGGGTTTGAATCCATTATATTTGTGTTCTTGCCATCATAAAAAACTGTATATTTATGTGTTCCTTCAGAATTTTCATAAACAGGGAACAATAATGCCCCACCTTTAATATCTGCCATGAAAGAGGAAGATGCCATAGAATTTTTCAGTGTAGTATAATCAGCTTCATAATGCAGAGCTTTCTCATCAACTTTCTGTGTCTGCTTGCCGCTACAGCCGCTTAACAAGGAAAACATTATAAACATCGCGATTACTTTAGTGAAATTTTTTTTCATAAGAGTCCCCCTTTAAAATTATTCTTTCGATTATTAGAATAATTCCTCCTAGGTACCTAGGAGGAATTATTCGCATAATAAAATAGAGTTATCGAACATCTGAACTATAATAAGTATTATTTCCTACTTTATGAGTACCATCAATACGTGTAAAGTAACGACCTCCACTCGGTAAAGAGCGTCTAGTTGTTGCATAACCAGTATTAGCATCTCTATAGCCATAATCAGCAGCTAGTGTAATAATACTTGCTCCATCCTTTGTATAACGAGATACTGATTTAATATTGCATGAATCATTAGTAGCATATGTATACCCACTTGTAGTTTTATCATTGCAACTTACGCCATAGTCATATGATGCAGCATTTATTGAAATAGCTGATAAAGCGAATCCAAAAGAGAACAATGCTACAAGCATAAATTTCTTTCTTTTCACAGAATCACCTTCCCTCCCATAATGTCAGCGCTTCCATTTATAATTTTATAATAACCTATTAACTATTTTTTGTCAACGCTTTATAACAAATCATATTGATCATATTGAATCAGGAATACAAAAAATCCTCCTGCCGATATTGCAGAAGGATTGGTACCTCCTTATTTTATATCGATCCAATGGTCCTTTCCATCCTCATACACATTTGCACTCAGCAGATATAATGGAACCAGCAAATAAAACTGCACCACATAATACAGCGCATAAATACCGATAATACTGATCAGCGCCTGTGTATTATTGGCAGCAACACTGAATACCTCCATCAGATTGTTACTGATATCATTCCCCAAAAAGGACGTCACTACAAGCAGAATACCGATCTGAGCGACAACAAACCAGATCATATACACAAGAGAGCCGCGAAGAATCACACGAATCTGTTCCCAAAGCAACTGAAAGCTCCCCATCACGAGTGCCTTGATCCGAGTAACACCATCATATACGCCATAGGAGATCAGTGCGTTCCACAGGATAAAGAAGACATTCAGCACACTCATTCCCACATAGTACAATGGCGGAACCATGATGAGAAACGTTGCCACGGTACTGACCAGCAGCTGTATCACACTGACAATCAGCCCAGCCAGAATCAGATATATGAAGCGTGAAGCACCATATTGCACATCCTTCACACCAAAGGACTCATTTCGAACCCTTTGAATAAACAGAAACAGAATCACATAGTTGATCAGTGAAAAAAACAGGGACAGAAGAAAACTCAAGATGGAATACATCAGCGATTTGGCATCCATGATATAAATTAGAGAATCCTTACACAGGGATATCAGCAGGCTGGAAACAAGCAGTATGGCAAACAGCCGTAGATGATGCCCCTTCAGCTGTGCAGATAGCTGTTCCTTATATTGTTGATATGTTTTCATAATTACCTCCATGTAACCCGCTGCATACGGGCTTTGCTCTTAAACTGCTGATAGCTGTCGGTTTCTCCTGCTTCAGCAATCACAATACAAAACATTATACGAGAAAGCGAAAAGAAAAGCAACCGCTCAAAGAGCATGCTGCTTGGTGATTTCGGATTCCCTTATGGGAGTGGCATACTGCAGAAAGTATTTTTCCACCTTTTTGCGTGATACGCATTTCAGCGAGATGCACTGATGATTTTTCAATTCGATGTTCAACACATCCAAATCATTGCGACTGGAGGTAATCGACCATTTTGCTACATCCTGCCAGAACAGCAGAAAGCATTCCTCCTTGCCGTTATTGAGATAAAAGACCGCATAGGTTTCATAAAACTCTATCAGTACAACATCTTTGACAAACAGCAGGCAATACAGAAACAGAAAGGTTATTACGATTCCTATGAGATAGACACGGGTAAACAGCAATGCAATCCCGATGAAAAGGAATACGGCAATGACCAGATACGGTTTTGCGTTGATCTGGTCGATTTTTCTGCCGTCTGTGGGCAAATTTCTGATTTTTAGCACCTTACTTTTTACGTTCACGTTCGACACCTTCTTATCTAGAAATTATTATATATGAAATAATTATTATATCAATATAATCACACAATTCCACTTATTTCTTATATATATTTCGCATATTTCCATGTATAATATTCCTGTATATCACACAGAAAGGACGTGTTGTCATGTTTGACATAGTTAAGGATATAGATCAATGGGGGAAGGGTTCCCTATTCAAATACGGCTTCCTGCAATCCCTGGTCATTATGCTGATATTTCTGTTATGTGCCTGGCTGTGCAAACGGGCAATCAACCGCTGGATCCGTAAAAAGGAAATCGTGAATGCGAAGTTTGTTATGCGCATTGTTAAAATCACTCTGTACACCATAGCCATATACGGCTGTTTATCTCTGCTGACTCCTTTTGAAAGTGTCCTTGGTAAAATCTGGGGAAGTGCAGGTATCATCGCAGTGGTATTAGGTCTTGCGGCCCAGGAATCCATGGGCAACTTTGTAAACGGATTGTTGATTACCACCTTCAAGCCGTTTAAAATCGGCGATCTGGTAAAGGTCAATAACGGAGAATATGAAGGCTACGTGGTGGATATCTCCCTTCGAGATACGGTGATAAGAACCTACGAAAACACGAAGGTTATCATTCCTAACAGCACCATGAACAAAGCTGTTCTGGAAAATGTAAGTCTGACCAATCACACAAAAGGTAATTTTCTAACGCTGGACATCGCTTATGAAAGTGATTTGGATAAGGCGATGAATATCATGAAGGAAGAAATCATACGGCATCCCGCTTATGTGGATCCCCGCACAGAGGAGGATATGCGAAACCATGTGGAGCCGGTTATCGTTCGTCTTACCTCCTTCAATGATTCTTCCCTGACCCTGCGTGCCACCGTATACTCGCGTGATAATTCAGAAGGCTTTGCCATGCTGTCCGATCTGCGCATCGCAATTAAAAAACGCTTTGATCAGGAAGGCATTGAATTCCCCTATCCGCACCGTACGATTACCTATAAAGAAAAAAATGATAGCATTGCCGATAGCAAGCAATAACCTTAAAACATAAAGGAAAAGCATCCCTTGAGCTTGGGATGCTTCTTTCTTATTTCTCTTTTCTGCTCTTACGAACACTCTTGTCATGACTTCCGGATGCTCGTCTGCTTGGACGACGCTGTGAAGAAGAAGCACTGTTATCATAGCTTCTGCTGCGTCCGCCTTTATTATAACCGCCTTTGCCTCCGGTTCCTCTTCCATTGGAACGGCTGCTGTTTTTGCGCTTCGGCGCACTGTCGATTTCCACCATGACTTCCACACCGCGGATATGACTGCGCTGCATATTGCTCAATACTGCATCCACCTTGCTGGCTTCCACATCCACCAGGGTGAAATCCTTGCGTACATCAATACGCCCGATGGCCTTTCCATTCAGTCCGGATTCCTCAATGATTGCCGCAACGATATTACCCGGCTGTACACCATTGTTTCTTCCGACATTGAATTTCAACGTGATAGCATCAAATGCAGATGCATAACGCTTCACATCCTCATCCGCTTCAATATCGATGATTTCATTCTTGTAGGTCATGGAAATCAATGCAGAAATAATGTTTTCCAGAGCAATTCCCTCTGCCATCAGTTCATTTGCAATCTCCATGCTTTCTTCAGTAATGCCCTCATCACATGCTTCCTTTACCTTTGCGACAAAAGCATTGCGGTTGGCTTCCATCATCTGTGCACTGGTTGGCAGCGCATGACGGACAATATTGGTTTTCGTATAACGAATGATGTCACGGATTCCCGCACGCTGCTTTCCTCCGCTTACCAGAGTGATAGCAAGACCTTTCTTGCCGGCTCTTCCGGTACGTCCGACACGATGGATGTAATATTCATTATCCTGTGGAATATCAAAATTCACAACCAGATCGATATCATCCACGTCGATTCCGCGGGCTGCGACATCCGTGGCAATCAGAATCGGATAATTTCCGGAACGGAACTGCTCCATAACACGGGAGCGGAACTCCTGCTTCATATCCCCATGCAGGGAAATTGCTTTGATGTTGTGCTTATTCAGCTCATCACACAATTCATCTACCATTTTCTTCGTATTACAGAAAATCATGCATAAATCCGGATCGTAATGAGACAGCAGCACACGTAAAGCATTTGCTTTTTTTCCACGCGGTGCATCATAATAAATCTGCTCTACTGTATCAATGGTACGCTGTGCAGACTTAATTTCCACACGTACCGGGTCATTCTGGAATTCCTTGGTGATACGCAGAATTTCCGCAGGCCATGTAGCCGAGAATAGAATGGTCTGATGCTCGTTGCCCTCCGGCATCATGGACAGGATTTCTTCAATATCTTCCTTAAAGCCCATGTTCAGCATCTCATCCGCTTCATCCAGAATTACCATATTGGTATTATCCAGCTTCAGTGTACGGCGGTTCAAATGATCCATGATACGGCCCGGTGTACCGACAACGATACCGCAGCCTCGTTTCAACAGCTGAATCTGACGGTCAATCGGCTGACCTCCGTAAATCGGAACGATCTTAACGCCTTCCTTGTACTTTGAAAATTTTCTAAGCTCGGTAGCCACCTGGGTGACCAGCTCTCTTGTTGGACAGATGATCAGTGCGTTCGGATATCTTGTTCCCTGACATACTTTCTCAATCGCCGGGATACCGAATGCAGCAGTTTTACCTGTTCCTGTATTTGAACGACCAAGCACATCCTTGCCCTCCATAATAAGCGGAATGGATTGTGCCTGAATATCGGTTGCATTTTCATATCCCATTTCTTCAACAGCCTTCATTACCTCGCTGCTGATCTGTAATTCATTAAATGTTGTCATTGTTACCTTCTTTCTATCATTGCAGGTTAAAAACTCGTAATAACTTACTAAGTTTACCATACGATGGTACATACGTCAATTTATAATTTTTATCATCCATCAGTTTTCCCATATAAAACTACGGCATTCAGCAAATAAAAAAAAGTGCGACTGCACCATTTTCTGTAATCTATGCCATGCTGCGGTAGCAATCCTCCAGACGCTCCACAAGAAGATCCTTGGAAAGGTCAAGAACAAAGGACAGCTCCTCACAGAGTACACCCTCAATACGGGAAAGACATTCCTGATAACGGATACCTTTTTTACCTTCCGCATATTTCCAATACAGCAGACCAATGAGCAGCTGTACCTGCTGTTCCAGCTTGTAGTCCACAATACTCTGCTGAATCTGCATAAGCGTAAGACTGGCTGGAAGGGATGATTCCTGTTTGGGAGTAAACAATTTCTTCATGATGAGATCCGCCTCATCACTTTCCATCAGATTTCGTACACCCACTCGTGGCAGGCTCTCGAACGGTATGGAACAGGTACTTCCATCCGCTGCCGTAATTACCATACGCTTTTCTTTTTTGTCGATGCCTGTAACATCACAGATGCCCAGGTTTGGATGAAATACCTTTTCTTCGTAGTTTACCATTTTATATACCTCAATACCCTCAGTCTATGCTTTTTTCAGTGAAAAGTCAAATAAATATCAAAAGAAATCAAATCGTCTGTGGAGCAAAAGAACACAAGATTGCTGAAGCAATAGATTCGTTTTCACGTTCTAAACGAATATGTAAAAAAAACCTGGTCTGATACAAAATACCGATGCATTATATACATTATGACGAATCGCAATTACACAGTGAAGCATTTCTGCCCGCCGAACCTTCTGCACTGCAGAAAGCATACGCTTTACATAGTAATTCTGAAAAGAACAGCTGGCTTTCTCTCTATATAAGCTCTATGCTCAACTCTGTCAATAATGAATCGTCTTTCAGTTATATAATATACGCATGCGAATGAAGTGCAGTAACTGCCAGAACTTTTCCAGCACTTTCTTTCTGCATTTCAAATCTTCAGACATTTTTGTCGTCTTATACTGTTAGCGTTTTGCGTATGGTTTATCATAAACAGCTGCGAACCAGAAATGCCGCAGAGTAAGTGCTTATGAGAACGTTTTATTCCATTGTGATCAAATGATGCATCAGGCTATCATTGCACTTCTTTCGAGGAATAATAAATCAATCAAGGATGCTGCTCCTGTATGTATGAGTTCACTGCCATTCGATAATTTACCCTTATCTCAGCTGATATCTACAATAGATTGGTGAATCGTAACGACCATATTGCAAATAATGCAAATAATTACGAAAGTTCTTGCTTTTCTCATTTCTTGTGTTATACTGAAAGTGTAATAACAAGCAAATAACTATGATTTCAATATTCACATATCAGGAATTGTAATTATCTCATTGTACAATTCACATATGTGTTTTTTTATGCCATGAGAGTGCTTCTTATCTACATTATAAGGAGGTACTAATATGAGTACAGGTAAAGTAAAATGGTTTAATGCAGACAAAGGATACGGATTTATTACAACAGACGCTGGACAGGATCTGTTTGTACACTATTCTGAAATCCAGACTTCCGGATTCCGTACACTGGAAGAGGGAGCAAAGGTTAACTTCGAGATCAATACAAACGATCGCGGAGATCACGCTGCAAACGTAACTGTAATTTAATTACACAATCAAGGGAACCGTCGATAGAAATCGGCGGTTTTTCATTATCCGAAAGCAGCACCGCCTCTTTGACAGGGCTCCTTTGAAAAACGGATTGCACAGCCTTTTTCGTGCTATGACATTTTACAGAACTGTTCGTCAGGACAGGCAGTCATCCTGCTTATCGGTATAGAAAAGGCTCCGCATGTAATGCAGAGCCTTTTCCAAAATTATAGGGGATAGAATGATGTTATACGTAAATTAGGGATAGTTTTCGGGGATCATTTACGTATCAGCAGTTTTCTCATCTGCCACCCATACTATACAGCACTTCATTTTCGCAATTTGTCGAACTATGTCGCCTGTTCGTTTTTTTCTTCATTCATATGAATCAGCGGCTTCAGCAGCTCATAGAAATCCTCATATGGAACAAAATGAATTTTCTCTTCCTCTTTATAAGCCACATAATATTTCCCATAGCTGTCATAGATTACTTCATATTTATCCTTCTTTACAAGCACCGTAGTCAGAGGTATCTTGTAGCGGGTCTTGTTTCCATTTACCAGCTTATCTTCATAGGCATAATGCGTGCTGGCAAATACGGGATGATCGATACCCTCAATCGTCAAGCTGCCCTTTTCAATATCCGGCAGATACAGATCACTTTCACCCATCTCTATGTATTTACCTGGAAATTTTACAGCAGCCGCCTGTACTACATCCTGCTCCTCAAGTCCTGTAATCTGCAAATCCATCACCTTCCTATGCATCGTATTATATCATGAATTATGTGCTTTTTGACATCTTAGAAATGCTAATCACACAATTTGTGTACGAAAAATCAAGTTTCCACACATTTTTCCATGATCCCGCCATATTTAAACGGAAAGTTTTTTGTATACTATAGGCAAGCAAGTGGTAATCTTGCTTAGTATGACATATTTCCCCCAAAAATAACTTCATACTTTCTCCCTTTCAAAACAATATAATAATGATACAAAAAAGACGTTCCCCCAAACGTCTTTTTTGTTGTATGCAGGATCATAGATTTCTCTTTACAGCAGCAAGAATGACTGTAAAGCCACATTTTCCCTTTCCATCACCTGCGTCCGCTGATACCAAAATGACTGTATTCGTATGTACAGCTTTTCCCCTTTTTATTCCACGATCCATAAAATTGTGGGAGCTATCACACAATTTGTGCGCCGCAATTCTGATTTCCACATATTTTTCCATGATCGCGCCATATTTAAACTGCAAGTTTTTCGTATACTATAAGCAAGCAAGAGGTAATCTTGCTGGTATGATAAAATTCCCCCAAGAATACTTCATACTTTCTCCCTTTCAAATATAAAGATAATAAGATACAAAAGAAGCTCATGAACCCAAGCATGAGCTTCTTTTGTTTTACTTATGTTGTTCATCTATTGTTTCCAAAGACCAGATGTTTGAATCTCTACGAAACAGCAGGCAAATCGCGATACCCGCAAATCCCAGCAGTAGAAACAGAAGAGCCGCACCGCTTCCTTCGCCTACACCGATTGCATGTCCAAGCAGGGAGGATGCTCCCTGTGCCGCCATGAAGGGCTCAAGGATATAATCTATGAGGGCACCACCCAGAAAATATCCTGCCGGTATGGTGAAGAATTGAAGAGAATTTCTAGCGGCATACACTCTTCCCTGCATATCAAGCGGTATATGTTCACGCAGCAGCACATCCATATTCGTATTCATTGCCGGAATACACAGCCAGCCGAGAAATGCCCCCAGACACCATACAAAGGGTTCTCTGCCCAATGCCAGAAAAAAGCTTTCGGTTCCCATGCTGATCAGCAGGGCATTGTGAATCAATCGCACACGTTGATGCCTCGTCGGCTTCAGCATCAGAACAAGACTTCCGGCAAGATTTGCCAGTCCCATACAGGTATTCACTACCCCCAGCACAGCTTCACTGCCACCCTCGCGCATCAGCAGCATATAAGGCAGTGCAGCATCCAGGGTGGAGGCTACCAGATTTATCGCAGCCAGATACAGGATCAGTTCCAGAACACCGCGATTTTCTCTCAGCCAGTGAAGACCGCTTTTTACGCCGTTCAGAAGAGATTGTTTTTCTATAGCGGACACCGCTTCTACAGCAGGCAGCCGTATGAAGAAGGCCAGGGCTGTAAAGGCAACGCTGAAGCTGATCAGATCAATCAGCAGGATTGTCTGCATACCGAACAACGCATAAACAGAGGTTGCGAAAACGGGAACCAGCAGTGTGTTCAATGAATTGGAAAACATCCGCAGAGCGCCTGCTCTGGCATACTGCTTCTTCGGAGTCAGCAGAGTAATCGCCACTTCACCGGAGGGCTGCTGCAGCGTATTCATACATCCGTTTACAGCATTCAGAATATACAAATGCCATATCTCCAGCGTTCCCTGTAACAGCAGGATACCGATTACAAGGGTTGAGGCAGCTGCCAGACTATCACAGATCAGCATTGTCTTCTTTTTATCCCAGCGATCACACAGGGATCCGGCAAACAGGCCGAATATCACATAGGGGGTGTACGAACAGATGGAAAGCATCGCGCTGACCATAGCACTTCCGGATTGTTGCAGACTCCATATGACAAGTGCAAAGCTCGTCATAGAGCTTCCAAGCTGCGAGCATGCCTGCGTACTCCAGAGTACAAGAAAAACATGCAGGTCTTTTATTGTTTGTTTCATATTGTTCATTTTGACTTTGCTCCTTTTCTACATGAATTGTATACAGGCAAAGTCAGCGGACGAGTCCGTAATCATTGCTCCATGCAAGCGATTCGTCCATCAGACTTTGCATGGAGCTGCTGCATAAGGTAATTTCATAATATCCCTCCCTTCATATCAGACTGTATATAGTCTGAGGAATCATTCAGTCTTTCATAATCGAAATAAGCTCTGTTCAAACATTGTAAATGAACACTCACATGCTATCCGTACAGGCAGCTTACTTCCTTTCCATTATACCACAGCTTCGCGGTATGCTTCCCATAATGTAAAACGAAAACGTTGTATTATAACATAGTTTTCCATATTATCTACATTATTTATTGACAAGTATTTTGTATACTGTAAGCAGCAAGTAGGAAATGCTTGCTAGTATGATAATTCCCCCAAAAGTAAATTCATACTTTCTCTCTTTCATTTAAAACTGATAATAATAGAAGCGCACTGTTCCCCCAAGCAGTGCGTTTCTATTTTCTTATTCTGCCAGACGATTTTTAATATCATCATGAACAAAACAGAAAATGCAGTATTTGAAAAAACGAAATGTTCAAAACAGTACGTGATTTCAACTACATAATTTCACATAGTTGCGACATATTTTTCAGATAACATTTTCGTATACTATAGTCAGCAAGAGGAACTCTTGCCAAGTATGATAATTTCCCCCTCAAATGAAATTCATACTTTCTCCCTTTCATTTAATTTTATAATTCTAAAAGAAAAAGAACGCACCCCCTCAGCGTTCTTTTTCTTTTATCCGCGTTTATTGCCAATCCACGTTTATTGCCGAATTGATTTCTCATCCCTGCACCCTTTCCTACCGGCACCATAGCGTATTGCTATCAAAAACGATATGCATCGCTTTTGCACATGGACAGGATTCAGCGGATGATTCTTTCTGTATTGCATCATACTGCTGTCAAAGAGATTGATTATCTCATACCGGATACAAGATATTGCAGTGCTTCCCAGACAACCGGTATTAGCAATGCCGGCAGCAGATTACCTATTTTCATCTGTTTACCGAAAAACAAATTGATTCCAACACCAAAAATCAGTACATTCCCGACCAGCGAGAGATTCCGGATGAGCGTATCACTGAACAACGGAGAAAGGGTTCCGGCTAGAATGGTGATGGCTCCCTGATACAGAAAAAGCGGAACGGCCGCAAAAACTACGCCAATTCCAAGGGCAGAAGCAAAAACCATGGATATGATACCATCGAGAATCGCCTTTGTAATCAGCATGGAGGCATCGTGTGTCAGTCCATCCTGCAATGCTCCCACAACAGCCATCGCTCCGACACAGATGACAAGCGCATTACTCACAAATCCTTCCACAAATTTATCGTCCCTGCTTTTTACCATACTTTGAAGACGATGAGCCAGCCCCTCCATGCGATCTTCCAAACGTAACAGCTCTCCGGCAACTGCACCAATCCCCAGTGAGCAAATCAGCAGTAGTGTACCGTTCGCCTGCAGGCGTGTACCATCCACTTGCATCATAGCGCTTATCGCTCCGCTGATACCGATAAACAATGTGCACAGACCAAGTGAGCGCATGAGCAAATCGCGTACACGAAGCGGTAGTCCCCCCTTAACCAGCATACCGATCGTCCCTCCGATAATCACGGCAGCTGCATTGATCACTGTTCCCATAACGTTCCTCCTCTTTTTTCCTATAAATGTACCATTCCACAAAAGGAAAGTCAATGAAATCTCCGACAGCTTCCTATGAAACTGTTTATTACAGACCTGTTCAAGAAAGGGTAGTGCGACGCGCAGGAACGTATGAAGTGATGAAATACCTCCCCTATTCCCTGGAATTGAACATGCTTCCCATATCCTATCTCTGCTGCAGACAAAAAAAAGATTTCTCATTCATGATCTGCACCATGGAATGAAAAACCTCTTATTTCAGCTCATTATCACAGATACTCAACAGTGGTCTGATTCTTTTACAGCAGCTGATTCAGTATATTTGCAAGCTGTGTCTTTGGCTGATAGCCGGAAATCTGCTTTACTGCTTCTCCGTTCTTGAATACGATCATGGTAGGAACCGACATGATACCAAACTTCATTGCCAGATCACCTTCCTGATCAACATCAACCTTGACTATTTCCGCTTTGCCCTTCATATCCTCTGCCAGCTCCTCCAGTACCGGAGCCAGCATTTTGCATGGCCCGCACCAGGTCGCAAAGAAATCTACCAGGACTACACCCTCTTTTGTTATTTGTTCAAATTCTGCTTTATTTATAACTTTCATAATCTCGTACCTCCGACTATCCACAGTATAGCACATTCTGCCAAAAACATGCACGAAAATGCTCATACTGTGAAATATTTCTGCAATGCCTCCGCAATTCCATCCTCATTGTTGCCGCTACTAACCTCATCCGCTGCTGCCTTAACCTCAGGCATCGCATTCCCCATCGCAATACCGATACCTGCCGCCTGCAGCATTTCAATATCATTTTCGCCATCACCGAATGCCATCACATCATGCATGGGAATATCCAGCATTTCCGCCAGTGCTGTCAGACCGCTTCCCTTTGTAATCCCCAGCGGCATCAGCTCCAGCCATTTCGGTGTTGTCAGTCCCAGCCAGTAACGATCCTGCAAATCTCTTTTTGCCTGCGCACTTACTTCAGCCATGACATCCTCATGGTAGGCAACACTCACCTTGTTGATACTGCGGTCAATTTCTTCCCACGTATTGATATAATGAATCTTCGGGTAGCCCTTTCGGTTATCCGCCAGAAGTGCAAAGGCACCTCCCGTCCACGGGTAATCATCACTAAGCTTGTGCTTTTTGCGATATTCCGCTTTTTCCTTTAAGACACTTTCCGGATTATAATCAAACAGTCCGTCATCAAACTGTGCCATAATTTCAACATCCCATTGCCGGAAATATGTAAAAAGCTCTTCCATTTCACTGCGTCCCATCTGCTTGCGGATATGACGTTTTCCACTCGCAAGATCATACAGAATTAAACCGTTGACCTCCAGTAAATAGCCTCCATAGGCATCCATATGCAGCTCTTCGGCATATTCCATAAGCTTGCAATAGCTTCTTCCGCTGGCCAGTACAAGACGTACCCCCTGCTTCTGCACACGCAGCAGCAGCTCCTTGGTTCTGGAGGAAATCCTGTTATCGCTTGTCAGCAGTGTTCCATCCATATCCATTACAATCATTTGTATCATACTATCACGCCCCTTATGAATAGGATTATACAATGAATATCTTCAGAAGTAAAATCATACTGGAAGAAGAAAAAAAAGAGTGCTATACTAAATGCACAATGGGGAGGTACTGCAATGAAAATACAGAAAACGAATGCCATGCGTATTCTGGACAGCAAGCAGCTGTCCTATGAAGTGCTGAGCTATGCACATGGAAAAGAGGCTGTTGCAGGTCTTGATGTAGCAAAGCAGCTGGAAGAGAATCCGGAGCAGGTTTTCAAAACACTGGTAACGGTTGCGAACACGAAGGAATATATCGTCTTCGTAATTCCTGTTGCACATGAGCTGCATCTGAAGAAATGCGCAAAGGCTGCCGGTGTAAAATCCGTGGAAATGATTCATGTGAAGGATATTAACAAGATTACAGGCTACGTCCGTGGGGGATGCTCCCCCATCGGTATGAAGAAGCAATTCCGCACCTTTGTACACGAAAGCTGTACAGGGCATCCTACCATAATGTTCAGTGGCGGGAAAATCGGTGTTCAGATCAAAATGCAGCCGGATGAACTGTTAAAGCTGATTCATGCGGAAACAGCAGATCTCATCAGTGAAGCTTAATGCTGTCATGCTCCATGGCAGCTTTTTTCATAAAAAAGGAGAGCTTACTCCCCTGATGTAAATACATATTTATCCAGCGCCTTCGCGATTCCCATCTGATCATTGGTATCGGTGACATCCCATGCTGCCTGTTTCAAGGAATCCATAGCATTTCCCATAGCGATGCCGTACTTCACGGTTTTGATCATTTCCATATCATTTTCCGCATCTCCAAACGCCATCATTTCCTCTGTGGAGATTCCCAGCTTCTTTCCAATACGCAACAGCGCACTCGCCTTGGATACCCCCTTCGGCATAACCTCAATCCAGGCAGGACCAACCTCCAGCAAGTCATAATCCTTCAATTCCCTACGAAGATGCGGCAGGTGCTTCTTGAAAAAGGAGGCCGTCTGTATCAGTACAAACTTATTCACATCCTGTGTAATTTCATAGTCTGCATCCTCCAGTGGAATGAAATTTCGCTTTCCCTGATTAAACCCGTAATCCATCGGCCGCCCAAACACGACACTGCGCACCTTTTTCATTGCCTTCAGACGCTTGGATATCAAATCATAGAAATCATATCCGCAGCAGCTGATGACCTCAAAATTATATTTCATTCCCAGTGCCATCACTTTCTTTGCGTCATTGCCGTCCAGCACCTTATCCACATAATATTCCTTTTTATGAAAATCATAAATAATCTGTCCGTTAACCCCTGCAACAAAATTATCACCTCTGTGCTCAAGCTCCAAGGGCTCATATACAAAATCAATACCACCCTTATCCCGTCCGGTAGCTATCGTTATGGAAATCCCCATCTCCTGTGCCTTGATCAGACGTTTTTTGGTTTCCTCATCAATTGTCTTCTGCGTGGTCAGCAGCGTTCCATCCAGATCCAGTGCTATCAGTTTTATCGCCATGTTCTACCTCTACTTTCTTTATCAACCCTATTATAGCGAATATAGAAAAAAAGTAAACCTGAAATCCCTGTAAAGAAGCTCTGCCAACCGTAAAGAAAACGGACATCTCTATTGAAATGTCCGTCCCTTTATTTTATTTCGCTAATTTAGCAGCTGCTGCCTCATCAACAACAACGACAACATCTTCATGATTCTGCAATACGCTTGCAGGACATGCCGGATCAACCGGTCCGTTGACCATAGCTGCAACAGCATCTGCCTTGTTTGCGCCGGATGCGACAAGCAGGATTTTCTTTGCCTTCATGATGGTCGCAATTCCCATTGTAATTGCATGTGTCGGCACCTGATTGATATCATTATCAAAGAAACGCGCATTATCAGAACGTGTTTTTTCTGTCAGCTCAACGATATGCGTTTCCTCTGTAAACGGTGTACCCGGCTCATTAAATCCGATATGTCCGTTTCCGCCGATTCCCAGAACCTGTACATCCACGCTGACATTTTCCATAGCCTTTTCATAGCCTTCACAGTCTTCCTTCGTACTTCCATAAGGTACATGAATCTTGTCTTCCGGTAAGTCAATACCCTTAAACAGGTTTTCATGCATGAATGTCCAGTAGGATTCCGGGTGATTTCTGTCGATTCCAACATATTCATCCAGATTGAAAGACTGGCACTGTGCATAGCTTGTTCCATTGTCCTTATGATCCTGAATCATGTTCTTGTACAATCCAATTGGACTGGAGCCTGTTGCAAGACCTAAAACAGCATCCTTTTTGTTTGTGACAACTTCCTTCATAACAGCAAATGCTTCTTTGCTTACTGCATCGTAATCTTTCACTACAATAACTTTCATTTTCTTTTCTCCTCCTGATATTACACAGTAATATCATACCATTTTAAAAGCATGTTTTCAATGTCAGAACATACATATCCTGTACTTCCAGCCGATCGCTGAGCACCGGCTTCTTGCATTCCATATACGATTACAGATGGTAGCCGCTTTTTTCCATGCCGGCGTTTGTTTTGCCTCTGCAGTTCAGATCCCGGTTCCTATGGCAACAGATTTCCGGCTGCAACATAGATGGAATACCATTCCTCTCTGGTCAGCGTAATGTCACAGGCTTGTACAATCCCTTCGATGCGCGCGGTATTGACAGAGCCCAGAATCACCTGCATTTGAGCCGGATGGCGGAGCAGCCATGCTGCCGCAATCGCACTGCTGCTGACCTGATATTTCTTTGCTAGTGCCTGAATCCGTGCATTCACCTCGGGAAATTTCGGATTATCGAGGAACACACCTTCAAACATGCCATACTGAAACGGTGACCAGCACTGTATTGTAATATCCTGCAGTCTGCAATAATCCAGTGTACCGTTATCACGGTCAATACCGCGCTGGTCAAAGGTATTGACATTGACACCGGCATCAATCATCGGTGTATGCATGACACTCAGCTGCATCTGATTGATTTCAATCGGCTGCCTGCTGTATTTTTTCAGCAGCTCAATCTGATAGGGATTGTGATTACTGACGCCGAAATGCTTCACTTTTCCTGAGGTATACAATGCATCAAAGGCCTGTGCTACCTCCAGCGGATCCATCAGGGCATCCGGACGATGCAGCAGCAGATAATCGAGATATCCACATTGCAGACGCTCTAGAGAAGCATCCACACAGCGAAGTATGTAGTCTCTGGAAAAATCATAATGTGTTGTTTCACTGCGATGGATACCGCATTTTGACTGAATGAGCATATCCTTTCTTAAAGAAGGCTGTGCCTTCAATACCTTACCAAACAGCTCCTCACAGACTCCTTTTCCATAGATATCCGCATGGTCAAAGAAATTGATACCGAGCTTTAGATCCTGATGAATCAGTTCCTCCAACTCGTTTACGCTCATGGCATCAATACGCATACAGCCCTGTATGATAGCCGGTGCCTGTGTACCTGCAATGCTTATGCTTTTCATATGTTAGCTTCCTCCTCTTTATCAGTTGCCTTCATTATACTTCTTTTTCCTGTACGTGAATACAGGAAAAAGCTTTTTTCAGCAATGGAATTCTTATTGCATAGGAAGCAGAGCATTAACGCGGATACCATTTCATTCCTGATTCTGTACTTTGCCAGCTGAATTCAGAAAAGGGCTCCCAGTGCCTGCCAAGCCCTTGAAATCTCAATTGCCGGAAGCAGCCCCTGTGTATGAACGCACAACTGGATCTTTCTGTCCTTCATCCGCAGCATGATATCTGTTCTGCAAGGAGCAGGGTAATTAAAACAGTCTGTAGGTTTTTCATCACCGCATGAAAATCGCTACTGCCACGGCATGAAAAAGGATATGCAAAGAGCCTTCCTCCTATCCCATATCCGACTTAGGAAGCACGCTTTCTGCATATCCCTGTTTTTTTAAAATACCTGAATTGTATATGCGGTTGTGAATGTTTTTCCTGCGGAAAGTGTCATCATTCCCTCACGATGGGAGAAGTCTTCCTCCACCCTTGAAAAGTCCGCATGGCCGTACCACGGCTCCAGACAGATAAACGGCGCATTCTTTTTCGCTGTCCAGATTGCCAGATACGGATAGCCGCTGATGGAAATGCGCACACCGTGGTTGTTCGGTCCGGATAATGTCAGATAGGAGCTTTTCATCCCCTGATAGATCAGCGTCGCATATTTCTCGATTTCCTCATAGCTGCAAGGTATCGTCTGCAGCTCCACATCCTCCAGCGTATACGGTTTCTTCTTTTCAGGATCAAACACCAGCTGCTTCAGCTTCTCCGGATTCGAAAAACGCATGGTATAGTCCTCAAACGCCTCTCCCTCGCACAACGGACAATTGAAGCCGGGGTGCAGACCGAATGTAAACGGCATGTCCCGTTCTCCGGTGTTCGTGATACGATAGGTTACCGTAAGGGTATCATCCTGCAGTGCATAGCCTACCTCATAATGAAAATCGAAGGGGTACTGCGCTTTTGTTTCCGCACTGCTGTCAAATGCCATGACGACCTCTTTTCCGTCATCGCATACACAGTCGAGCGTCGCATAGCGAACCAGACCGTGATTTTTCATTGCATATGTTTTGCCATCCATTTCATAGGTGCCATCCAGCGTATTGCCTACCAGAGGAAACAGACCTGGATTTTTCCCTGTCCAATAATCCGGATGTCCCTGCCACATATACTGAATGCCGGTTTCCAGATCGGTAAAGCTTTTGATTTCTCCACCCTTCGCAGTGAAGGTCACCTCATAACGATTATTTGTTAATTTCATACTGCCTCTCCTCTCTCAGTTGTTCATGTCTATTATAGCACAACAAAAAGCAGATTCTCCAGAAACTGCAGGACTTCTCCTATATCCATTCCATCTCTTTACAGAAGTGATATAGTCCATCCTCGTCAATGGAACCGCAGACATAATCCGCTGCCGCCTTTGCTTTAGGATTGGCATTCCCCATAGCAATGCCGATGCCTGCGGCCTGCAGCATCCCCACATCATTGGCACCGTCACCAAAGCATGCGATCTGTTCAACCGGAATATCCCAATGTGCAGCCATCGCCTCTACCCCTTTGCTTTTATCTACGTTTTCCGCTGTGATTTCCAACGTATTGGAGGAATGCGTTACAATAAAGGCATCCCTCATGAGCGCAATGATTTCCTCACGCTGTTCCCCGTTTTGCGGATAGGCAAGCATATTAAACACTGTTTCCTGCTCATAGGGCTTTACAACGGGCATATTCAGATACAGCTTGAAAAACTCATCACGGATATTGTGAGGACAAGGTGTTGTCAGACAGTCATTGTCAAAGGTGGAGTACCGCACAGGTATGTGCCTTTGTTCACAGTAGCGGATGAGCCGCTCCACCTGCTCCTGTAACAGGGGAAAGCTGGTGACAGTCTCCTCTTTGCCCATGATGAGTGCTCCCCCATCAAAGATTGCAGCATCAAATGCAAAATCCCGAAAAAAGGCCGGAAGATTACGGACCTCATAGCGACACCGGCTTGTAGCGATACCGATACGGTATCCGTTTTCCTTCAGGCGGTTCAGCGTCTGACGGGTGGTTGCAGGAAAATCATGAATACGATGCGTATACAGCGTATTGTCCACATCAAAAAATAAAGCTTTTATATGTTTCATATACAATCCCTCATTTCATAACGCTTATCATTATAGCATGATAAAGGGATAAAACAAAAGAAGCACCTGGGGAAGTGCTCCTTTTGCTGTTGCTTATTATTTATTTAATAGAAAGGAAAAGTATGAAAAATTTTCTGAGGGGAAAAATTCATATCTGCAGGATTCCTCCTGCATGCTTACAGTATACCGGAAAGTTATATTTTAATTATGTAGAGAACTTGTAAAAATGTGTGTTCTTTCAAGTGCCTGAACCCAAATTATGTGAAGCACATGCAAAAAAGGGCTGTAGAAAGATAAATGTGAAATTCTCACGGATTTGCCAACAAAAAAGGTGCCTTGGGGGAAGCACCTTTTCTGTATATGGTAATTAGTATTTTGAAAGGGAGAAAGTATGAAATACTGTTGGGGGAAATCGTTCATACAGGCAGGATACCTCCTGCCTGCTGATAGTATACAAAACGTCTATCAATATATTATGTATAGATCATGGTAAATTATGTGGAATGCATGCATCGGCAAATCGGTAATCATCATTTTTAATCTATTTCATCCACCTGAGAATGTCCTCCCGTTTATTTCCATCAGTGAAGCAGTTCCTGCTTTGATTTTTTTACTAATTTGCCTTTCATTTTCAATCATACTTGAATAACGGTATCGAGCACTTTCCCGGGAAGACCTGATCTGTGCTACAGCTATCCCTCCGGTAAGGGACGCATAAGGCTTATGGCAACAGCATGCATTTGGTTATATTTCATGACTCCCTGTGCAAACGTATGAATCATCAGGTATCTGTGCGTTTTCTTTGGTTAACAAAAAAGATGCCTTGGGGGAAGCATCTTCTCTGTATATGATAATTATTATTTTGAAAGGGAGAAAGTATGAAATAATTTTGGGGGAAATCGTTCATACAAGCAAGATACCTCTTGCTTGCCTATAGTATACAAAATGTCTATCAATATATTATGTATAGATCATGGTAAATTATGTGTAATTCAGCAAAGCTCACCCCAAATTATGTGAGCATTGCCGTAAAAATGCTGAAGAAAGGGAATCCTGCGGATTCCCATCTGGTTTCTATTATGATTAGAATGCTTCTTTTCCTCTTACGTAGGTCATTTCGACGGAGTAATCATCATTCAGTACAACGATATCTGCATCATAGCCAGCCACAAGCTTACCTTTGCGATCATCCACATTCAGATATCTTGCCGGATTCAGCGTACAGGAGTTGATTGCATAATCCCAAGGAATCATCGCCTTTTCAACAAGCACCTTCAAGCCCTCATTGACCTTCAGGGTAGAGCCCGCAAGACTCTTTGCGTCGGTCAGATGTGCACTGCCATCCGGATACAGCTCAATTTCATTTCCACCGAAGAGAACCTTTGTCCCGACCGGCAGACCTTTTACCATTAACGCATCCGTAATCATGATGGTATAATCTCTTCCCTTCGCCATGAACAAATCGTTTAATGCATCCGGTGTAGAGTGATTTCCATCACAGATAACCTCACCGAAGGTATCACGGAAACGCATAGCAGCTCCTACCAGACCCGGCTTGCGGTGATGGAACGGTGTCATACCGTTAAAGATATGCGTCATGGACGTTGCTCCGTTGGCAATTGCCATACCTGCTTCCTCAATCGTTGCCGCAGAATGTCCGATGCTTACGCGAACATCGTTTGCTGCACAGTATCTTGTCAGTTCGAAATCCTCGTCACGCTCGGTAGCCATTGTAATAATTTTAATCAGCCCGTCGGCAGCCTTCTGATACCGTTTGAACTGCTCAACATCCGGTTTTACAATGCACTGCTCCGGCTGTGCTCCCTTGTATACCATATCCAGATACGGTCCTTCAAAATGGATACCGAGGATTTCCGCTCCCTCATAGCCATCCGCTACGACCTTTGCGACATTTTTCACTGCCTTGGTAAGTACCTCCTCTGTCTGTGTGATTGTGGTAGGACAGATTCCGGTAACACCCTCCTCGGGAATGTGTTTCATCCAGTTTCGCAAGCCTTCTTCTTCTGCATCATTGGTGTCAAAGCCATAGGCACCATGTGTATGAACGTCAATGAATCCAGGTACAATTCGTCTTTCACCATAGTCCTTGTCAGCCGGTTTAGCGCCATAAGCCAGAACATTTTTGATTTTTCCATCCTCCAGCTCCAGCTGGGCTTCGATGAATTGACCGAGTACCCATATTCTCTTACTTTGAATAATCATGAAATAGCTCCTCCTTTATTGATATCTTTATTATACTACCCGAATCTTTTAATTTAAACGGGTTTGCAACTTAATTTTCAATTCGTGTACCGTTTCTGCTAAAAACTGCAAATAATGTCACTTATTTAATTTGTGAATAAAAAAATTAAATAAGTGGACATCCTCCTTATATCATATTAAAATAGAAGCCAGAGGTGAAGGAAATGAAACAAGCAATACAAATGAAAGAAAATATGTACTGGGTCGGTGTTCATGATTTCAATTGCCGTCATTTTCACGGTGATCTGTTTCCGATCGCAGAAGGGACGACCTATAATTCCTATCTGATTGTCGATGAGCAGGTGACACTGATCGATACTGTTGAGGAAGAATTCTATGATACGATGATGGAGCGCATTCGTTCGGTAATCGGTGAACGAACCATTGACAATGTTATCGTACAGCATGCAGAGCCGGATCATTCCGGAGGCTTCCTGAAATTTATGAAGGATTATCCCAATGCCAGACCGTATGCCAGCAATGCCGGTGTGGGCATCATGCTGAAGCAGTATTTCAAAAGCTATGATTTTCAAAGGGTGAAAACCGGTGATACCTTGTCCACCGGGCGCTATACGCTTACGTTTGTGGAAATGCCGATGATTCACTGGCCGGATAATATGCTGACCTATGTCGCAGAGCAGAAAATTGCATTCTCAAATGATGCGTTCGGACAGCACATTGCAAGCTATGATATCTTTGATGATGCACATGGTGCTGCCAAGTGTATTGATCGCGCAAAGGATTACTATGCAAATATCGTGATGCCGTATGGTATGCAGGTTGCCAATAAGCTAAAGCAGATTCAGGATATGAATCTTGACATTGATATGATTGCCCCGGCACATGGTATTATCTGGAGAAGCTACCTGCCGGAGCTGTTTCAGGCATATGAGGATTTTGCGACCTTCAAGGCGGTTGATAAGGCGGTCATTGTATATGAAAGTGTCTGGAAGCATACACAGATGATGGCTGAGGCGCTCGCTGAGGGTATGGGAAGAAACGGAATCTGTGTAAAAATCTTCAAATGCTCAATGACCTCCCCCGCAATCATACAAAAGGAGCTGCTGGATGCCAAGGCGGTTCTGGTCGGAAGCGGGAATTACAACAATGCCATGGCGGGAAGCATTGCGGCTTTTCTGGAAAAGCTCATCACCTGCAAGGTGAAGAATAAAAAGGGCCTTGGCTTTGGTTCCTATGGCTGGGCAAATCTTGTCACAAAGGAAATCAATGCCCGCCTGGGAAAGGCAGGAATCACACTGCTGAATGATGAGGTCGTTTCACAGAATTACACGCCGAGTGAAGCGGATTTGGACGCACTGATGGAGCTTGGTAAACAGATTGCTGAAGAAATCAAGGCGATGTAGGTTTGATTCAGCTCTGCCAGTAAGCATATACATGAAAAGCAAGGCACGCAAAATGCCTTGTTTTTTTATGCAGGAGTGCTTGTACGTTAACATATACGCTGTAGCACGCAGTACGTTTCTAAAAACATAGCACAACAATAGCGTACCACCTGCCTGATACTCCCTGTTTCTTATGGATGGCGCTGATTTCAAGCACCGATAAAAAGAGCTTTATGATTTTTTCACGAGATGAAAATATTCATCATAGCCCAGATTCAGCTCTGAACAAATCCTATCATTGATTGCATAAAGGGCATTTCGATATTCCCGATAGGCTGGACTCAGTTTCTCCATATTCGGCAGGAATATATCATTGTAACCGCTTCTTTGCAGCTCCATCATCCAGTGTCGTTTACTGATTGAGGAAGGCAGGTAGCGAAGCAGACAATATTTCTGAACCCGATACTGATGGAGAACCGCCTTTTTCATTTGCGCGTACTGCTTTGCATTCGGTTCCAGTAGCCTTTTCAGCTGTGCATCCAGCCTTGCCTGTATAGCCGCGGCCTGCTGATTTTGCAGAAACCCCGTTAGAAATGTAACAATTCTCATAGACAGCGGCATCTTCAGGTCGGTTGTATCCCAGAATGTGAGAATTGCCTGATAGGCATCCCGCTGCTCCTGCGTCGTGATGGGAATCTGCAGATACGGCAGAAAATGATATAGAAAGAGCTTGCCATAAAAGCCCGGTATCATTTCCTGAATAGCTGCCGCTATCGTTTGATAATCAAGCTGCTCCTGCAGCACCCGGTAATCCTTTGTGCCTGCCAGCATTTGGCGCACTGCCTCCAGCTGTGCCGACTGCTGCTCCAGATGTCTCTGCATCTGTTCTTCAAGCCGCTGCAGCTCCTCTTGCTCCACCTGCGAATCATGCAAAATACGTTGAATGGCGGACAGCTCCATCCCCAGCTTTCGATAAACCTGAATCTGTTGCAGAACAGCTATATGCTCTTCGGTATATCGGCGATAACCGTTTTCATCCTTTTCCACCTGCAGCAGTCCCTTTTCCTCATAATACTTGATAGCCCGCTTGGTCATTTGTACCTGCTGTGCCACCTCCTGTAATTTCATGAGATCACCTCCAGCTAAACCATATACCTGTACGCGGCGTACAGGTCAATAGAAACAGCCACATTTCTGTTTCATATCATGCGAAAGCAGTGCTTGTAATGCGCACACCCTCTGCACTGCCGTTTTCATAACGAAGGCGAAAAGCTATCCCACGGCTTTTGATACGCAGTAGCTATCTGTATATAAGCATTGCAGTCACCTTCCCATATGGCAAAGCTGTCGTTCAGATAAAAGCATGAGACCTGCCAAGCACTCCTTGCCAGCAAATCCCTGGAACCTGCAAAGAAAATGCGCCTTTTCTGCACGTTTTTTCTTTGCAGCTTAGCTTGTATGCCATAAAGAAGCTTTAACAGCAGTTACCGCCTTTCCCACATGAAGGCGTACATTTTCTTTTATTTCCTGCGCAGCTGCTTTACTCCCTTGCGGATATAGCGCTGTTTATTGCGCTTGCCCTTTGCAAAGAACAGCCCGAAAACAATTAAGATAACACCGCCTGCAGCTCCCAATACATACTGTATCGTTTCATTTTGTTCCTCTTCAGCAGCCAATCCATCGCTCCACATATTCAGCTTCTCTTTTTTTGCTTCTTTCTCCAGCGTCTGCAGCTCCTTCGTATATGCATAATCACCATACAGATACTTCACCTCTGCCAGTCCCTTCTTTACAAGCTCCTTTTGCAGCAGGACATCATCCGCATACACCCATGCCAGTGTGCGTCCGTATTTATCCAGCTTATCACTGCCGTCATCATATTCCAGCTCGATCGTTTCCGCAGATTTCAAGGCATCACACACATAAGCGCTTGCCTCTTTGCCATAGGGCTCTTTGGTTTTGGTATATTCAGGCGCATTGATTGCCAGAAATCGTACTGTCGTATCCTTGCCATTGATTTTAAAATGTGCGGTGTCTCCATCTGTACATTTGCTAAATTCAACTTCCTCTCTTGTATTTGCCTGTACAGGCAGTGCTGCCATAAGTGCCAGCAGACAAAAAAACATAATTTTCTTCATAATATCCTCTCCATGAGTTTAATTATAATGAAAATTATGTCGTTCTCAAGACTTGCTTTTTTTATTTTTCATAATTCCGGCATTCAGCAACAGCAGGCCCGCTATGGCAGCACATGATGCTGCCTGCAGATGCAGATGATATACAAAGTATACTACGCCGGCCACGATCAGAAAGACAACACTGCCTCCCGCAGATACAAGAACAGATATCTCCATCTGTTTCTTCGTGGGCTTCATAAGCTGTTCCCGCTTTTTCATAACCCTATGATTTACTGCATCTACACGTCTCTGTAATTCATTCATTTTTTCAACAGGGTTCATTTTGCATGCCTCCTTGCATAGATTCCCACAATTGCTAAAATCACAGCTGCAAAAAGATTTCCAAACAGCTGCAGCAGCATCTGACTTAGTCCCCCTTCTGTCAGCCACTGCACAAAGGAATTAAAGAATCCGGACAGTATGACAATGATTGCCAGCTTGAACCATAAGGATATGCGGCTGTGCAGCAATACGAGATAGATAAGAACCGCAAATACATCAGCAGCCGCAGCGATTGTCCAGGTCAGGGGAAGAAAATTTGAAATCGGAAGCTGCAGCGACAGGCAATACAGATAAGGAAACAGCATCACCATTCCCACCAGCATTGTTTTTTCGATCAAATAGCGATGTGACATAAGCAAAGCCGTAAGAATCATCCACCCATATATGACAGACACAGCAGCAATCCATGCCCAGCTGATCGCTCCCTCCAGAACATAATTGCACAACAGGCAGATGCCGATGGACAACACAGCTAGTGCACTGAGCATAATCCAAATCCATCGCTGAATACGTTCCCTGTTTTCCTTCACCTTCAAAACAGCATAATCTGCAAGATTCTTCAGATTTTTTTCATTTCCCTGCTTTTGCGTATCCGTTTCCTCATCCCCGAGCAGCTGGGAAACCTCTATGCCAAGCTCCCTGCACAGCGGCAGAAGCAAGGAAATGTCCGGATAGCCTGCGCCACGCTCCCACTTACTGATTGTCTTATCACTCACTCCAAGCTTTTCTGCAAGCTCTCGCTGTGTATACTTTAACTTCTTTCTTGCTGCAGAAATCTGCATGCCAATCTCCTTTTGCTGCATACATGCACCTCGTTTCTATACAGGTATCATATCATGCTTTCGCAAAATCACCTATCGACGATTCGTAGATATCAGATAAAGCGTTTGTTTTTCCTGCATTCCCTGTCTTCTTCTGATAAATCAGCCACAAAAATCCACAAAATATCAGAAACCTTATAATTTGTGCATATAAAGCCTTCTTCCGAAAAAATGTGTGTCAGCTCCTCAACGGTTGTAAAATATTCATCCTCCAGCTCTGCTTTCTGCTGTGGGGTACAGTGCTGCTCATACTTCATGCAATCCTGTGCATGCTCAAACATGAGATCAGCAATCACAATGCGCCCCTGTCTTCGCAGTACCCGCTTCATTTCGCGAACGGCGAGAAGCCGTTCCTGTGCATCACAGTGGTGGAAAGCATAGGACGCTGTTATGGTATCGAACGAGCATTTTTCAAAGGGGAGGGAAAGAAAGGTTCCCTGATGGAGAAGCATGTCCGGCAGCTTCTTCTTTGCCTGAATCAGCATTTCCAATGACTGATCCACCCCCTCAACCGACAATCCTGCAGCAGTTAAGCGCTCGCTCAGATTTCCGGTTCCACAACCGACATCCAAAACCCTGCCGCCATGCATTTGCGCATGCTTTGCAGTTTCGTCCAGTACATGGTCATATGCCTCATAAAACGGCAGTCCCTGTGGCGCGGGCATATGCACGACCTCATCATACACCTTTGCAAAGGAATCAAAATCCCAGCGATCCTTCCATTCCCGGTTCTTATTTAATTCCTGCAGCAGTCGCTGCATTTCCTTTTGATCCTGCTGCTCCTCATAGGTGTTTGCCAGCATCGCATTCAACTCCTGCGAAATATGATCGCGTACCGCTGTCAGTTCATGCAGGTGCGCGTTTAACAGCTGCAGCTGTTGGAAATACAGCTCCTGCGCATTCCCCTTTTCCCTGCTTAAAAGCTCCCTGATATCCGCAAGCGAAAAATTCATTGCGCGATACAGCAGAATTTTCTGCAATATAGCCCGCTCATCCTCTCCGTAGACACGATAGCCGTTCGTGAGCCGCCGTGAGGCAAGCAGCCCCTTTTTTTCATAAAATCGCAGCACATTCGTATGGATGCCATACAGCTCTGCCAGCTCCTTTATCTTATACATTTGTATCACCTCATGCATATCGTACACCTTCGCTCAGGGATAAGGTCAAGATATATTTCAGATTTCTTTCAGAACAGCAAAAAAGGAGGTCCTTCTCCCTGTACTGCCTCTGGGAAGAAAACATCTCCTTGTTGTAAATACCATTTTTTTAATCACTTTAAGAATCCGTCCACAATGACCTTTTCCGCTTCCTCGCTGTTTAACCCGAATGTCTGCAGCTTGATCAGCTGATCATTGTTGATTTTCCCGATAGCTGCCTCATGGATGATTTCCGCATCCACATGATTCGCAGCAATTTCCGGTATTGAACTGATTTTTGCTTTTCCCATAATGATGGAATCACACTGAATATGTGCACGGGAACGATTATTTCCCACTGCGATCGGATGAAACACCTGCACGGAAGTATCTTTTCCCACAGATCGGGAAACAATCTGAACAACGCTGTCCTCTCCATTCAGATTCACCGTCACATCCGAATGTGCCTTCTGCTCTCCATGCGTCATCAGCTTTTCATTGATCACCAGCTTGGCAGATGCACCTAAATTTGCCTCCGTTTTACGAAAGGTGGAGTCAACCCCTTTAATCTGGCTCATATCCATTTTGGCAAAGGAGCCTTCCTCCATATGAATGACGGTTGTCGGATTCAGTATTCTGCCTCCGCTGCCGCTGCCTTCTCCATAATGCTTTTCCGTATAGGTAATGCTGGCATTTCTTCCGATATGAAAGGTATGAATTCCGTCATGCTGTGAAGTGTCACAGCCGTCATTGTGAATACCGCATCCGGCTACAATCTCCACATCCGCACCCTCTCCGATATAGAAATCGTTATATACCATATCCTGAATGCCGCTGTCTGTCAGAATAACCGGAATATGTATACTTTCCCCCACCATATTGGCATCCACGATGATATCGATACCCGGCTTGTCTGTTTTTGCCAGAATTTTTACATGCTCTGTAGAGTGACGTTCCACACCTGCTCCGTTTTTTCTTAAGCTGAAGGCACTGCCCGGCATAAAGCCGCTGATATCCGCTACTGTCTTCAGCAGATTTTTTTCCATCTGTTCCATCTGCTTCACCTACTTTTTAAATTCACAGGAATCAAATTCACTCATAAGTGACGGAAGAATATCATCCCTCTTCCCTTTTGTTTTGATTGCCCCGTTTTCGATAATAATGATTTCATCCGCCAGCTGCATGATCCGCTCCTGATGGGATATCAGGATAATGGACTGTCTGGATTCCCTTTGCAGCTTCTGGAAGGTTTCCACCAGCTTCGCAAAGCTCCACAGATCGATGCCCGCCTCGGGTTCATCGAATATGGAAAGCTTTAAGTCGCGCGCGAGAATACTCGCAATTTCAATCCGCTTTACCTCGCCTCCGGATAGAGAAGCATCCACATCTCTGTTCAGATAATCTTTGGAGCACAGTCCGACATCCGTCAGATAGCTGCAGCAGATTTCCTCATCCAAATCCTTACCGTGTGCCAGGGACAAAAGCTTACGCACACTCATTCCCTTAAATCTGGGGGGCTGCTGAAAGGCATAACCGATCTTTCGTTTTGCCCGTTCGTCGATAGACATTGCCGTAATGTCCTCCCCGTCAAACAAAATCTCTCCCTCTGTTGGTTTTTCAATCCCCATAATCAACTTTGCCAGTGTTGATTTCCCACCGCCGTTGGGACCTGTAATTACGGTAAATCTATTGTCTTCCATCGTCAGACTGATGTTGTTTAAAATCTTTTTTCCATCTACCTCAAAGGATACATTGCGCAATTCCAGCATGTTATCTCTCCTTTTCCAATGCTTTTTCTATTTTATCACAAATACTGTAAAATATATAATGATTTAAAAAAGAAAACAGGAAAATAGAGCAGATCGTATTCCTATTTTCCTCCAAATTCTGAGCGTATTTGCAAAATACAAGAGATACATAGCGCTAATAGCCATATTCTGATGCTCTTCTATGCTTTTGCAGGTAATGCATTTTTCTATGCTAACGCGATGAATAGTAGCCAAAACGTATGCACAGCAGTATTGCTTGTGGTCTTCAGAAAACAGAAAGGACACATTTGAAATCCGGAAGCAGACAGGAAGCCACAGATGAAAAGCCGGGTTCTTCCTTGCTTCAGGATACACACATAAGCAACGTAAAAAAGAAGAGCCAAACAGAATCTTTCTTATTCGGGGTGCTTTCAAAAGGAGGCATTCAAATACGACAGATAACTTGCAATAGTATCGAATCTCCTTTATTTTAATTCACCCACAATCAAATAAGAACCAACCCGATAAGTCAGGCTTTCTTTGTCTTCCGCTTTTTCCCATGTTCGGGGACAGCCAATAGCCAACCATTGTTTTTCTCATGCAATGCACAGCAGAAGAACGAGCGCCAGAAGCAGCTGCTGTTTCTAATCTACAGACTCCCTGCACATGCGCTCATAGGCTGCCTGTTCCCTTTCCAGCTGTTGCTGTGTGTGCTGGCGCTCCTGCAATAACGAATCCATAATTTGATCAATTCTACGTTTCGCCTGCTGCAGCGATTTTTCTGATTCCCGGATTTTGGACTGCACGAACATATTCGTAAAAATATTATCAAAAAGATAATCCATTGCAACCGTTCCATCGGAAAGCTTCACGGTATTTATCTGAAATCCCTGAACATCCTGAACCTCCTTCTGAAACTTATACAAATTGATTTTCAGCAGTGCGATTTTTTTCTGTGCCTTGTCAACTGCGGAATGCTTCATAGCAGTAGAGAGAATCCCGCCGCCTGCGATATCCATAAAGCCCCAGGAGGATGCACTGTCCAGGCTACGAAGCGCATTTTTCAGCTGATCCAGCACAAGATAGCCGGCCTCTAGCGCTTCCTGAATTTCCTTTAACCGCTGTGTATGCGCATCTACAAGCTGCTTCTGCTCACGCAGCGCTTCTCCGTAGGGAGAATGCTGTATCGCTTCCGCCAGCTCACATTCCGCAAGCTGCTTTCGAACCAGCTCCTCCTGTACGATATTCAGCTCACAGGCATCCATATCCTGCCGCAGTGCCTTAACATTTTCCTGAAGCTGCCGCACATGAAGTGCAGCCTGCAGCGCCTCCTGTTCTTCCTTCACCAGGCGCTCCTCCTTATCCTTTGCAAAAAATGCAAGGATGGAGGCAACGGATGCGGTATTCAGCTTTTCCACATCACGGGTTTCCTTTTTCAGCTGTTTCTCGGCCTGCCGTAAAGCACTCTTCACCTCATGAAGACGCTCGATGCATTCCTCCAGATACAGCTTATCCGATTCAATTTTCTGAAGCTGATGCCGCAGCTCAACGATATCTTTTTTCATATGCTTGCTCTCCCATCTCTTATTTTTATCATAGCACAGCAAACGACGGCAGACAAGAGAAGCATCTTCCTGAATAGCCGTCTGCATAGTTTTTGAATCCGATAAGCATGCGACAAATGTAGTTCACCACAGATTATTGTCAGGGGTGCCATGTGAAGAGGGAAACAACAGACCATGTACCGTTGTGAGTTATTTGACTATCCCCGGTATTGCTTTACTCCATTCAATAAGCTTGGTGATAAAGGAGTGACGATACTTCATGGCTGAATGCAGGCAGGAGAAGAAAGGGCACAGCATGCTTCTATCCGGTAACGCTGCGCCTGCCGCAGCAAAACAGCATATCGTAAGAAAAGGTCATTTCCATTCACAACGGGAAAAAGGACATAGAATACATGCCGCTCTATGTCCTGAATCACTTTATGATAGCCGTTGAAAACTTTTATATAATATAGTTCCTCTGATATGATTTTTCACCTGTGGTTAGTTTTTCAAGGCCTGAATCGGTGCAGGAATTCTTCCCTTTCTATGTATCATAACCGAACAGTCTGTCTGATTGATGTTCATCACAGGACCGCTTCCCAGCAAGCCGCCAAATTCCAGCTCTTCCCCAACCTTCTTGCCGATTGCAGGAATGGCGCGAACCGCAGTCGTTTTGGAATTGACCATACCGATGGCAGCCTCATCCGCAATGATACCGGAAATAACCTCCGGCGTTGTTTCACCCGGAATGACAACCATGTCCAGACCAACCGAGCATACTGCTGTCATAGCCTCCAGCTTTTCCAGACACAGGGTACCCGCTCTGGTTGCCGCAATCATTCCGGCATCCTCACTCACCGGTATAAAGGCACCGGAAAGTCCGCCGACCGTACTGCTGGCCATGACACCGCCCTTTTTCACTGCATCGTTCAGCATTGCCAGACAGGCAGTCGTTCCATAGGCACCACAGCTTTCCAGACCCATTTCCTCTAAAATATAGGCAACGGAATCCCCGATGGCAGGAGTAGGTGCCAGTGACAGATCCACGATACCAAACGGAACACCCAGACGTTCACTTGCCAGCGTTCCCACCAGCTGTCCCATACGGGTAACCTTGAAGGCTGTTTTCTTAATAATATCCGCAAGCTCATTCATTGGCAGTGACTTATCCGCCTTTGCCAATGCGGCACGGACAACACCCGGACCGCTGACACCGACATTGATGACGCAGTCAGCTTCTCCGACACCGTGGAATGCACCCGCCATAAACGGATTATCCTCCGGCGCATTGCAGAAGACGACCAGCTTGGCAGCACCGATGCAGTTACGATCCTTCGTCAGCTCGGCAGCCTCCTTCACCATGCGTCCCATCAGCTCCACCGCATTCATATTGATACCGGCCTTGGTAGAACCGACATTGACGGACGCACATACATGCTCTGTTTCCGCCAATGCTCTTGGAATGGATTCCATCAGCTCGCGATCACCTGCCGCACAGCCCTTTTGGACAAGTGCGGAGTAACCGCCGATAAAATTAACGCCCACCGCCTGTGCACAGCGCTCAAGGGTATGTGCATACTTTACAGGATCACCGCCGCTGACAGCCACAAGCATGGCGATCGGTGTAACGGAAATCCGCTTGTTGATGATAGGAATACCGTATTCCCGTTCAATATCCTCTCCCGTCTTGACAAGATTCTTTGCCAGACGTGTAATCTTATTGTAAATCTTCTCACAGGACTTATCTATATCACTGTCACAGCAGTCCAATAGAGAAATTCCCATCGTGATTGTACGAACATCGAGATATTCCTCATCAATCATCTTTATGGTTTCCAGTATATCATGTACGTTTATCATACGTTCACCATCCTATATCTTATGCATGGAGTTGAATATGTCCTCGTGCATGACATGAATGGTCAAACCACTCTGTTTTCCCACATTCTCCATATGAGCCGCAAAATCGGCCAGTGTCGTATTTCCCTTTGTAATATCGATCAGCATGATCATTGCGAACATATCCTGAAGCAGCGTCTGGGACACCTCGATCACATTCATATTTGCATTCTCACACTCTGCGCTGACTTTGGCGAGGATTCCCACCATATCCTTTCCGATTACACTCACAACTGCTCTCATACAATTCCTCCTTCTTAAGCTTATTTTCCATTATACTGTAATTGTGAAAAAATCACAATACAAAATGATAAAAATTACATATCACTTTCATTTTCTTACATTGCTTATTTGAAGGTTTCGCTTCCCAATGCCATCTTCTGCATTTCGAACGGTTCCCAGGCAGACTGCAGCCCCTGCAGATTGCACAGGAATTCCTCTTCCATAAAGGGAGCCTGCTTCTGTTTTGCAAGATATTGGGAAATCGTATTGGACATACCCTGTGACAGACGGACGCGGCGCTTTGCGCATACCGTATTCATACTGTTAATCAGATACAGCGTCATACCATAGCCGTCGCCGTTTTCAAAGCTGCGATACAGATGTTCCGGATATTCGTTGTCATGTACATTAAATATGAAGTCGCTGGTATCAACAGCATCCTCCAGTGTCAGCAGGAAGACGGCGATATCATATTTATACACAAAATCCAGTGTCAGCGGATTGTGCTTCATTGCCTGACATTCCTCATCCATCCAGACCTCATCCTTGATAACAAATACAAATTCATCATCAACGAAATCCATAACGGTTCCTTCCTCTTCAATTGCGGAAGGAAATACTTCTCCTATTTCTATATTCATTTCATCACCTGTTTTTCTTTCTATCGTATTATACCACGGATTCTTTATGTCCCGGTACAAAAGCCTTTGGAATCTGAACTGTAAAGCTTAACAGCTTGTCTATCGAGCTTGCCCGCAGTGTCCCCTTCTGCATATCCATGATCTGTCTGGCAATCCCCAGCCCCAGAACATGCAGGTTGCCCTCGCCATGCACATCCTCCAGCCGGTAATAATTGTGAAAGATGTGGGCAATCTGATATGCTGAGAGATGTCTGGATTCCACCTCCATTAGCACCTCATAGTGCTCGTCAAACTCCTGCATCCGGATATGAATCGTCGCTTTCACCCGTCCCAGCTCAACTAAATTGCGCAGAAGATCCCGCATGACGCGTGCTATCTTTTCATTATCCGCAAACAATGCAAGGCCGCTGCCGCTTTCTATGGAGACCTCCATCTGCTTTGCTTCCATCAGCATATAGTACTCATCCACCACCTGTTCCATCATGCGATCCAGATACATATGCTCCGGATTCCATTTCGCATATTGCAGATTGAACCGGGTGATATCGAAAAACTCATTGATCATATCCTCCAAGTCCAGCGACTTATGCAGTACCTGTATGACAAAGTCCTTCTGAATTTCCGGGGAAATACGGGTTTCCTTATGCAGAAATTCCAAATACATTAAAATATTGGACAACGGCATTTTGATATCCTGCGCCAGAAGATAAATCAAATCCTTTTTCTTTTCCTCATCCTGTGCAGCAGCCTTCAGATAATTCTGATAATCATCAGACAGCGCCATTATCAGCTGTTCCGCTTCCTTCATTTCCTTTGGAAAATCAAAACGGGAGCGATCCTTGCGCATAACATCCTCCATGCCCCGCATCAATATCCGCATATAATTGACAAGATCACGACAGAGGAAATAAATCATAAGAATAATGGCGGCCACAATAAGCAGCGGCAGCACAATCATATAAATTTTGCGAAACATCGCAAAGGGATCTCCGGTTTCCATAAACAGCCGGATAAAGTCGATGACAACACCGTTCAGCACATCATCAAAGAGATAAATCAGTGTTATCGTCCCCAGCGTGATACCAATGATAATGCATGCATATTTGATAAACAGACGGCGACGCAGGGCTTTTAAATTGGCGTGTTTCACAGTATCACCTTCTGTTCATACGGAAGCCGCAGGGTAAAGGTAATCGTCGTACCTTCCATGTCGGCTTTGATTTCCCCCTGATGCAGCTCAATGATTTCTCTGGCAATCGCCAGTCCCAGCCCGGCACCTCCGCTGGTCGATGTCCGTGCACTTCCCGCCCGATAAAATTTGTCGAACAGATGCTGCACGGAAGCGGCATCCATGGCTTCTCCTTCATTGCTGTAGGTCAGGCAGACACCATCCTCATACAGCATACCGGCGATCCGGATTTCCGTCTGGGGAATACTGTAGTTGATGGCATTTCGCATAAGATTATCAAAGACACGCTGCAGTTTATCGAAGTCTCCGCTGATTTCCATATGATCCGCCAGATGCAGCTGCAGCCGGATTCCCTTTTCCTCCATAAGCGGATAAAAGCCTGCCAGCTGCTGCTGCAGCATGGTATTCAGATCAATTCTGGTGACCTCCAGCTGTGACACCTTATCGTCATACCGCAGAATTTCTGAAAATTCATCTATCAGATCATCCAGACGCTGTGCCTTTTCATAGGTGATGCGAATCGAGGTATCCAGCTGCTCCTGATCCACCTTGTGATCAAGAATATGGTTAATATAGCCAATCATTGATGTAAGCGGTGTTTTCAGGTCATGTGCGAGATACATCAGCAGCTCGTTTTTATGCTCCTTCTCCTGAACCGACAGCTGACGGGTATGCTGCTTTTTCTCCAGCATATCCTGAATCCGTCCTCTGGCCATATCCATTTCCGGCAGATAACGGTAGCTGAACGGCAGTCGGTCCACCGGCTTACCCTGCACTGTATCAAGCAGGACATCCAGATTTTGAAAGAAGAGCAGTACAAACAGATACAGCAGAAGCGCTGTGCCTGCTGCCAGCAGAAACAGATTGAACTCCAGCTCATGCTTCAGATAAAACAGCAGAAAATCTGAATCCCTGAGTGTTCCCTGATTACTGAAAACCTGTGCGTAATGATCCAGCAGAAAAATAAGAATGCCGATGATTCCCATAACCAGCGCTGTCATAAAGAGATACAGATACGCCAGATGCTTGCGCAATCTGCGATAGGTGCTATTCTTCAATCTGGTATCCTACGCCCCACACCGTTTTGATGAATTTCGGATTTCTCGGCGGCTCATGCATTTTTTCACGCAGACGGCGGATATGCACCATTACCGTATTGTTGCTGTCAAAGTATTTTTCCTTCCACACAGCCTCAAACAGCTCTTCACTGGTGATCACACGCCCGCGGTTTTTGCACAGATACCACAGGATTGAAAATTCAATCGGTGTCAGATTAAGCACTTCGTCATACAGGGTGCATCGATGGGAATCATTGTCGATGATCAGCCCCTTAAAGTCAATCACATTCACATTTTCCTGTGACGGGTTATATTTTTTATAGCGGCGCAGCTGTGCCTTGACACGGGCCACCAGCTCCAGCGGATTAAACGGCTTTGTGATATAGTCATCCGCTCCCAGAGAAAGTCCCTGTATCTTATCCACATCCTCCACCTTGGCAGTCAGCATGATGACCGGAAACATATATTTTTCCCGTATGATTCTGCATATTTCAAAGCCGCTGATTTCCGGCATCATCACATCCAGCAGTGCCAGATCAACGCGGTTATTTTTCATATATTCCAGCGCATCCTTGCTGTCATAAAATTTATGTACTTCATAGCCTTCATTGTTCAGATACAGCGCAACGAGGTCTGCAATTTCCTTTTCATCATCTAATACCAGTATTTTTGTCTGCATGAAAAATCCCTCCATGTTTCTATTATAACAAATCCCGCCACATTCGTCGCGACAAGTTTGCAATGTAAGAAAAAATTAAGAGGCAATTTTCCCATATTTGCCATAGACTATTTTACTATCTGTGTTATGATATTGGAGGAGTTGACAGCAATGCGAAATATAAGAAAAAGATGGTGGCTCGTGGCGGCAGCAGCTCTGCTTCTGCTGTTTCTGGATGTCGCTATGTACATACAAATCAAAGAGTATTATCCTGATTTCATGAAGCAGGAGGAAGCATCAACCCCCGTCACAGGGCAAGGTCTTGATGCAAATCAGCAGAACATAAAGAAAAGGCTAAAGAGTATGACCCTGAACAGCCGCTATGCCATGGTGATCGACTTACAGGATCAGCAGGTACTCTATGAAAAAAACAGTGATGAAAGGCTGTTTCCCGCATCCCTGACAAAGGTGCTCACCGCAATCGTCGCCCTGGATAACATGGAGAATCTGCATAAAAAAATAACGATTACAGAACAGGATATTGAAGGGCTTGCGGAAGCAAATGCAAGTGTCGCAGGTCTGGAAGCAGGAGAACAGGTAACACTGGAGGATCTTTTATACGCACTCATTCTTCCCTCCGGTGCAGATGGTGCAAACGCTTTGGCTAATCACTTGAATGGCAGTATTTCCAAATTTGTGAAGGATATGAATGAAAAGGCCAACGGTATGGGAATGCTGCATACGCATTTCACAAATACGACAGGACTGCATGATAAACAGCACTATACAACACTGCAGGATATGAAAAAAATGATGGATCACGCATGGAAAAATCCTGCCTTTCGCAAGGTGATGACAACCCTGCGGTATACCATACCTGCAACCAAACAGCACCCAAATGGGCTGAAGCTGAGGAGCACCCTTCTGTTTTATGATAAGGATCTGAAGTTTCCAGGCGGAGAAATCATTGGCGGTAAAAGCGGCTTTACACCTGAGGCAGGCTATTGTCTGATCAGTGTTGCCAGAATGAAGGACGGTCATCAGTATATGGTCATCAGCGCCAAGGCAGAGAAAATAGAGAAAACCCTTGTTGAGAAAGGCGGCAGTGCTACAGAATATGGCAATGTCCTGGATGCAAAGGCTGTTTACACTGCAATAGCAGATGTAAAAAACAAATAGGAAAGAGGCAGAACACACAGGTTCTGCTTTTTTTATATTCGTCTTTATATACACACCTTAAGAACATCATACAGTGCAGCCTCTGCCACCCTTCTGATATGACAGACAGAAAATATAAGGAAGATGTACACAGTTTCCTATCATGCATCAGTCAAAGCAATCCCGCACAATGTATTTATCTTTCCTTTTTCATCAGCAGTTTAATGTGATATGTCTCTTATAGATAGCATATTTTCAGTATACTTCTATGCATCGCTTCCAACACCCTTGCTGTTTCTTCCGTTAATTACAGACTTTTCGATAATGACCTGTATAAGCACGTCTCTATCATATCCTAATTTTTCCCATGACTGTAAAAGGCGCAGGAACAAAAAAAGCTGCAAGATTTTATCCGATAACCAAATCTTACAGCTTTCTATCCTATAATTTACTTATTGTCTTCCACTGCCTTAACGATATCGTTTGCAGTGAGACCGTATTTCTCAAGCAGTGCAGCCGGTGTTCCGCTTTCTCCAAAGGTATCCTTGATTCCTACCATGGCAAGCTTCTTCGGTGCCTTCTGACTGAGTACCTCGGCAACAGCACTACCCAAACCGCCGATAACACTGTGCTCTTCACAGGTTACAAACAGATCGTGATCCTTTGTCAGTTCAACGATCAGCTCTTCGTCAATCGGTTTGATGGTGTGCATATCAACAACCGTTACATCCATACCGTTTTCCTTCAGGATATCCGCAGCCTTCATGGCAGCCTCCACCATGATACCGGTCGCAATCAGCGCAACGCTGTTTCCTTTGCGGATCACGTTTCCTTTTCCAATCTGGAAGTTCAGCGTATCTTCTGTATATACATCCTCAACTGCCATTCTACCCAGACGTACATAGCATGGACCATCGTATTCAGCCACTGCACGAATTGCCGCCTTTGTTTCCACTCCGTCAGCCGGTGAAACAACAACCATACCCGGAATGCTTCTCATCAAAGCAACATCCTCAACACTCTGGTGACTTGCTCCATCCTCACCTACGGTAAGTCCGGCATGTGTTGCACACACCTTTACATTCAGGTGCGGATAACAGATGGAGTTGCGCACCTGTTCAAACGCACGTCCGGCAGCGAACATTGCGAATGTACTTGCAAATACGATGTTTCCGCTTGTTGCCATACCGGCAGCCGCTGCCATCATATTACCCTCTGCAATACCGAAGTTGAAATGCTGCTCAGGTGCAACCTTCTTCACTTCGCCTGTTTTTGTGGAACCGGATAAATCAGCATCCAGTACCAGAATCTTTTTATTTTCCTTTGCCAGTTCAGCAAGCGCTTTTCCATACGCTTCACGAGTAGCCATCTTTGCCATTATTTACATCCTCCTTCAAGTTCTGCAATTGCTTCCGCACACTGTTCTGCACTCGGTGCAGTTCCATGCCAGCCAGCTTTGTTTTCCATGAAGGATACGCCTTTACCCTTAACTGTGCGAGCAACAACAACCGTTGGTTTTCCCTTGACCGTCTTTGCTTCCTCACAAGCTGCAATTACGCTTTCCAGATCATTTCCGTTTTCCAGAACGATCACATTCCATCCAAATGCCTTGAATTTTTCATCAATCGGTGTTGGATTCATAACATCGGTTACATTACCGTCAATCTGAAGACCGTTGTGGTCAACAAATGCCAGCAGGTTATCCAGCTTGTAGTGTGATGCCGCCATAGCAGCTTCCCATACCTGCCCTTCCTGACATTCCCCATCACCTAAAATCGTATAAATACGGTGGTCTTCCTTGTTGTATTTGTTCGCCAGTGCCATACCGACTGCACAGGAGATTCCCTGTCCCAGTGATCCGGTGGACATATCGACACCAGGCAGCTTGCGCATACTTGGATGTCCCTGCAGGCGGGAGTTGATTTTACGGAACGTTAACAGCTCTTCCTCTTCGATCAGCCCTTTCTCTGCCAGTACGGAATACAGCAGCGGTGAAGCATGACCCTTTGACAGGACAAAACGATCCCTATTCGTTGATGCCACGTTGTCTGGGGTGATATCCATCTGTGTAAAGTAAATTGCCGTTGCGATTTCTACAGAAGACAGACTTCCACCCGGATGACCGGATTTTGCTTCTGTAACCGTCTTAACGATGTTCTTGCGAATGTTGTTCGCTTTTCCCTTTAGATCTTCTAATTGGTACATTCTATAGTCCTCCTTGTTTTGAACACGTTTATTATACTATAAAACCCCTGCATTGCACATAGAATATTATGTGAAATTGTAAAAGAGCAGCCGTTTTTTTGAACAAATGTTCTTAACGGCTGCTTTCATGAATACTCTTATCCATCGGATCAACAGAACCGTGAATTTATTTCTATTGCATCGGCAGCAGTGACAGCTGTACCTTCTGCTTTTCTTCATCAATGTTATACACCCAGACCTTCACGATATCTCCTACCGATACCTTATCGCTTGGATGTGCAATACGGTGCCTGCTCATTTTGGAGATATGCACAAGACCGTCCTCATGCAGTCCGATATCCACAAAGGCTCCAAAATCCACCACATTGCGGACAACTCCCTCCAGCTGATCACCGATATGCAGATCCTCAAGCTCCAGCACATCGCTTCTTAACAGCGGCGCATCATACCGTTCACGATAATCTCTTAACGGTGTCGCAATTGCCTCCAGGATATCCTGAATCGTATAGCGGTCACTCTCACAATCACGAATCAGCCCGTCAGCATCCGTCTGCTGTACCGCTTCCTGTGCCTGTTCACTTCCCATATCCTGCTCACTGAGACCCAGCTGCTGTAACACCTTTCTGGCTGTGGCATAGCTTTCCGGATGAATACTGGTACGATCCAGCAGCTCATCCCCATCCTCGATACGCAAAAAGCCGGCCGCCTGTTCATACGATTTCGCACCGATCTTCGGAATTTTCTTCAGTTCCTTCCTGTTTTTCAGCTCCCCGTGCTCCCTGCGGTATTCCACAATGGATTTTGCTGTAGCCTGGCTGAGTCCGGATATGTTTTTCAACAGCTCCTGGGATGCGGTATTCACATTGACACCGACCCGGTTCACCGCCTTGGAAACAACAAAATCAAGTCGATCCTTTAACCGGGCGGTGGGAAGGTCATGCTGATACTGCCCGACACCGATCGACTGCGGATCGATTTTGATCAGCTCGGATAGCGGATCAATGATCCTGCGTGCAATGGAAATGGCAGAGCGCTGCTCCACATGCAGATTAGGGAATTCCTCCCGTGCCAGCTTGCTTGCGGAATACACGGATGCCCCTGCTTCGGAAACGATGGTATAGGCAGCCGACAGATGATATTCACGAATCAATGCGGCAACAAAGGCTTCGCTTTCACGGCTGGCAGTTCCGTTTCCGATAGCAATAATATCAATGGGATACTTCTTTAACAGCTGCAGCATCTTCTCCTTCGCCTCTTTGATTTTGGCATTTGGCGGTGTCGGATAAATCACACTGACATCCAGCATATTACCGTTTTTATCGACAACAGCCAGCTTACAGCCGGTACGAAAGGCCGGGTCAAAGCCAAGCACCATTTTATTTTTCATCGGCGGCTGCATCAGCAGACGTTCCAGATTTAATGAGAATACCTCAATCGACTGCTCGTGTGCCTTTTCACTCAGCTGGGATCGGATTTCACGCTCCACCGCAGGAAAGGCAAGCCGCTTCAGGCCGTCCTGCACAGCCTCCTCGATATATTCCACACACGGACTCTGGCGTTTTTTCGTAAACCGTCGATTGGTCCAGTCAATGATATACTCCTTATCAAACTCGATGGAAACGGCAAGCACCTTTTCCTTTTCTCCACGGTCGATTGCCATGATACGGTGACTGGCCAGTGTGGTTACACGCTCGCTGTAATCATAGTACATTTTATAAACCTTTTTCTCATCGGTATGCTTTTTCTTTTCCTTCGTCGTTAACCTTCCATAGCGCTCCATACTGCTGCGGATTTTCTGGCGCACAGCCGGATCATCACTTGCCATTTCCGCAATAATATCCTTTGCTCCCTGTATGGCAGCCTCCACATCGGACACCTTATCATTCAAATATCTCTTCGCTTCTTGACGCACATCCGCATCCCGCAGCAGCTTCAGCATCCATTCCGCAAACGGCTTCAAGCCGCGTGCAGCTGCATCACTTGCTCTTGTTTTCCGCTTCTGCTGGTATGGACGATAAATATCCTCAACCTGTGACAGCTTTTCACAGGCGTTGACTGATGCGATAATTTCTTCCGTCAGCTTGCCCTGCTGCTCAATCAGACGCTTGACATCCTCCTTGCGCTTTTCCAGATTCACCTGATACTCATATTGCTCCTGTATAACACGAATCTGTTCTTCATCCAGTCCCTTGGTCACTTCCTTACGGTAACGGGCAATGAACGGAACGGTGTTTCCTTCCTCCAGCAGCTGCAGTGTGTTTTTAATCTGTTCCGGCTGGATATGCAAAGAAGCCGCCATCGGCTGTATGATATGTTCCATAATATGTACCTTCCTTCATCTACTGCGTTCTATCAAGTATCCTTCATAAATACGCAATCGTTTTTTCAACGTCTTCATTATATAGAGGATTCCCCGGAAATACAAGACTTCTATTTCGAAGACTGATCGAGCCGGATATAAGCCTGATGCCCTTCTTCACCATTCAGGAAGCAATCAACGAAAACATGTCAAACAAAAAAAATGTACAAGCAGTCTTCTGCGGTCATTTCCCAGCCTGCCTAAAGGTAATGCTTCCTTGGAATTTATACGATTACCGCTATGGGAAAGCGATGAGTGGAAAGCAGCCGCTGAAATTTTTACGGAGATTTTCTTTTCATACCGCAGAGAATACGGTACAATAGAACCCAAAGGATGTGGATATAATGAAAATAATACAGCCCCGCCTGCGCCCATCGTATACGAAGGCACAAAGCTTGTATGCCTGCATTGATGAGGACAATTATGTGGAAGGAATGGAATTTGACGGCATCACCATCAGCAATGAGGAGTATACCGCCTTGCATCTGGACGGGTGCGTCTTTCGTAATGTGTTTTTTGAGGATTGTGAGTTTGATGCGATTGATATGATTGATACCGTATTTGAAAATTGCGAGCTGTCAAACCTGCATTTCAACAAGGGAGCTATTCACCGCTGTGTTTTCCGCAACTGCCGCTGTATGGGAATCGATTTCAGCGATTGTGTCATACACAATACCCTTTTCACAAATCTGAAGGCTGCCTATGCCAATTTGTCGGGCTCCAGATTTCGGCAGGTTATTTTTGAGAACAGCAATTTTTCAAATGCGAGCTTCATTCAGTGCGAATATCAGAAAACCGTATACGACAGCTGTGATTTGAAGGAGAGTGAGTTTCATAACACGAATTTAAAGGGCATGGATCTTTCCTCCAGCGATATTGAAGGTATCAGTCTGACGATGGATCATATCCGCGGAGTCATCGTCAATGAACAGCAGGCGCTTCGTCTGGTACAGCTGCTGGGTATCATTGTCAAGGAGTAACGCGCTGTTCTTAACAGCTGCTCTTTTGCACAGGTCTTTTTCAAAAACATATGACCGGTAAGGTGTCTTCTCTCAAGACACTTTTTATTTGGTCAAAGATAGGATACCGTCTTATACAAAAAGCCGCAGAGAATAGGCTGTACCTTTGCTACTGTGGTTATCATGCTTGCAAATCTACGCTTTGCTGAACAGTTTATGCAACCGTACAGGAATGCTCCCTCTGTTGGAGCACTGCCGCCTTTTAGGAAAATGCTCTCTATAGAATAAGGGAGAGAATGATTGCTGAAAAAAGCTGAAGAAAAGAAACTATCCGCGAAATAGAAACTGCTCGTCCCTATAAAAATGTTATAATGGGTTAGAGGTTTATAACACCCGAAGAATGAAATATGAAATATTTCGATTCTAGTTTAGAGGGTGTTATAAAGCTATTATGGGAAATCGGGACGATTTAACATAGTAGCGCAGCTCTAACCATTATAGGAAATCGGCACGATTTCCTATAATGTGAAGAAAGCACAGTGGCATGGAATATCCGTCCGCATACACAGGCTGTGCGAAGGATCCTCACTCACCTTAAAAACAGAAAAAAACAGAAGAATGATTTCCTGCACATGCAGCAGGCTTCCATCTTCTGTTTTCTTGCATTTATTCCAAGACAATCATTGGTACAGGAATATGCCTTTTATGCTTCCTGCACATTGTTTTCTACAATTTTTAGCAGCAGCTCAACGCTTTTCTGCATCTCCTGAATGGAAGCAAACTCATATTTTCCATGGTAGTTGTAGCCACCGGTTCCAAGGTTGGGACAAGGAAGGCCGTCATAGGTCAGACGGGCACCATCCGTGCCTCCGCGGATCGCCATGGATCTCGGCTCCAAGCCAATCTGCTTCATGGACGTTTTCACCAGCTCTATGATTCGCATATCCTTTTCAATAATGGTACGCATATTCGCATAGCTGTCATGAATCTGCAGCTGAATCGTATTTTCCGGATATTTCTGATTCAGATAATCCGCAACTCTTTGAAACTCTGCCTTCTGCTGTTCAAACAGCTCTTCACTGTGATTGCGAATAATATAGGACATATAGGCATGCTCACATTCTCCATGGAGGTCTGTAAGATGGTGAAAGCCCTCATAGCCTTCCGTATAAGCAGGATTTTTCTGTACCGGCAGCATGGAGTGAAATTCCATCGCTACCAGCAGGGCGTTGATCATTTTATCCTTCGCACTTCCCGGATGGATGCTCAGACCCTGAATCTGAATTTCTGCACTAGCGGCATTGAAGTTTTCATAATCCACGCAGTCTACCTCTCCTCCGTCAACCGTATATGCAATATCAGCACCGAATTCCGGAATACGGAAATGATCCGTTCCCCGACCAACCTCTTCGTCCGGTGTAAATGCCAGACAGATTTTTCCATGCTCACGGTTTTCCTGAAGCAGTGTTTCCGCCATCGTCATGATTTCCGCAATTCCCGCCTTGTCATCAGCTCCCAATAGCGTCGTTCCATCTGTCACAATCAAATCCTCGCCGATTTTCTCCTGCAGGCATGCAAAATCATGGACTCCCATTTTGATACCCAGTTCTTCATTCAGCACGATATCGGACCCGTCATAGGATTTGACTATTCTCGGCTTTACATCTCTGCCGCTCATATCCGGAGATGTATCCATATGCGCGATAAATCCGATGGATTTTACATCCTTTTTGGTTGTTGCCGGTATCGTACCGTATACGATACCGAATTCATCTACATATGCATCCTCGATGCCGATAGCCTTCATTTCATCCACAAGTGCCTCTGCCAGCTTCAGCTGCTTCAAAGAGCTTGGTGTTGTCTGGGAATGCTCATCGGATTGCGTATCAAAGGATACATAGTGTAAAAATCTTTCCTGAACGTTCATGCTTAACCCTTCTTTCTATAGATACGATTATACACGGAAACGTTCAAACTCTCCAGTAGGATTATTGAAATTCAATCAGATATTTATGCAGCATATGGTACATGGATTCATAATCCTCCTGCATGATCCGCATCGTTTTCTTCATCTGATCGTTTAATACAAGATGCTTCTCATCAAACGCATGCAATGCCTTCTGTGCCATTTTCATATTTTTAACAGCTTCCTCCAGAACCTGCTTATCATTGCTGATCATCAGGTTTTTCAGCATTTCAACTGCATCGGTCACCATGCCTTTCCATCCGGCACTTTCGACGGGGTCACCGCCGCATGTCTGAATCAAAGCGCTCAGGGAATGTGCATGCATTTTCAGCTTGTCCAGCAGTCCGTGAAATTCTGTTTTCAGTCGTTCACTCTGCAGCTTTCCTTCCAAATCTTCAAATATACCGATTCCCATGTGCGTGCCCTTCAGCAGCTGGTTTAATTCTTCTACGATTGCGTTGTTATCCATTGTATATCACCTCATGCATAGTATGGATGATTTCCTTTTTCTCATACCTGCAAAATGTATGGATTACATGCTGGATCTCATGCCATGTATGTATCACTCTCCAGTTTTCTTACAAATTTACAGGCTTCAGATGAAATACCTTTTTGTGAGTCTCTATGTCTAAATTACATCAATATATTATGGAAAAGCATTATGTATCATATATGCGTTATCCATGTGTCTATAGAACAGTCATTTAATAAGATAGCTAGCCAAATAACATTAGCTGGTTTTGAAAAGCGAACGATTTCTTACTTTAACATGTTGGTCATTTGTTGGTCATAATTTCGGGAAAAGACAAAAAAAGCCGATAAATATCGACTTGTTTGATATATGGAGCGGGTGATGAGAATCGAACTCACGTAGTCAGCTTGGAAGGCTGAAGTTCTACCATTGAACTACACCCGCATCTCTTGATTGCTCTAATAATATACACTATTTTTTTAGTTTATGCAACACTTTTTTTAATTTTTTTCGTTTTTTTTACCGATAGGCTCCTATTCCTCTGTGAGAGCCTGTAAAAATACAAGAGATATCTTGGGGATTGATTTGTTATAGCCTGATACTCACTCACGTTATGGTTTTATGAGTTTCTCCAAATGTCAATGGTGAATATTGACCAAGGCATTACTTTTACCGGAAGAAAACCTCGTTACGATAGCTCTGATATACGCATATCCCTTTCAAATCTGTAAAAGCTGTTTATCTTGCTGTTTCCATCGTTTATACTGCAAGAGATTTGGATATCAACCACGGCCTGATAAAAACACCTTCTCATACACTTTTATGCAGCATATGAGAAGGTGTTTGGTTAATTTTTAGGCACCAGAGAAATTACACGGTCTGCCAAAACACTGAATGGCATTGTCTGCAGCCAGATTTTGCCGGGACCGCTTAACGTCGCAAGGAACATCCCTTCACCACTGAAAAACTTGTTTTTCAATCCCTTTACCGTTGTGATATCAAAGTGTACAGATTCCTCGAATCCGGCGATATACCCCTGATCCACCTGCAAGGTTTCACCGGGAGCCAGTGTTTTTTCGATGATATCTCCATCTATCTCAAGGAAGGCTGTACCGTTTCCTGTCAGCTTCTGTAAGACAAAGCCCTCACCGCCGAAAAATCCGGTACCCAGCTTTTTGCGGAAATGTGCCTGTAGATTCACACCGTCCTCTGCAGCAAGAAAGGCGTTTTTCTGAACAATGAGCGTCTTTCCATCATGCAGGGTAACCGGCAGAATCTTACCTGGAAAGCTGGAGCCGAAGGCGATTTCCGCATGGTCGTGACTGCTGGTATACGTGGTTAGAAAAATAGACTCGCCGGACATGGCACGTCCCAGTCCCTTCAGCAGCCCTCCACGGGTATTGGAATCCATAGAGAACCCTTCTTCCATCCAGCACATTCCACCGGATTCAGTAAACATTTTTTCCCCGCGATCCAGCTTGCAGACAACGGCCGGCAGCTGTCCGCCGATAATTTCATATTTCATTGAATCTCCTCCTGTCGTATGATATCTTTATTCTATCATAATTGGAAAATATTTACCTTTTCTATTATACAAAAGTGCGATAAAATTAGAGCAGAAAGTGAGGACATACGATGATACGTGTAGGAATTATGGGTCTGGGGCAGATTGCGCATCGAGTAGCTAAGGGAATCTGCTATGCAGAAAACGCAGAGCTGTATGCGGTTGGCTCACGCTCCTTAGAAAAAGCAGGGGAATTTCAGAGACTATATGGAGCTCAGAAAATTTATGACAGCTATGAAAGACTCCTGCAGGATCCGCAGGTGGAGATGGTATATATATGCACACCAAATCATTTGCATTTCGAGCATATTCAAAACGCTTTGCGCCATGGAAAGCATGTTTTATGTGAAAAGCCGCTGGTGGCGAATGCTGAGCAGCTAAAGGAGTGCTTTGAGCTGGCACGCAGCAGCAATCTGTTTCTGATGGAAGCAGAAAAGACATTATTTACGCCGCTGAACAGAAAACTCAAGCAGCTGGTGAAGGAAGGAGTGATTGGACAGCTGCGGTATGTGGAGGGCAGCTATTCCTATCCAATCGATCTTTCAGAAATGGAGGAGGATCACTGGTGCTTCTCTAAAGAAGCAGGCGGCAGCGTCTATGATGTCGGTGTGTATCCGATCTGTTATGCGAACTGGTTTTCCGATGGATGTATCTCTGACATTCAGGCGGTCAAGGATTGTGCAGCAGGGGGCTATGATATGTTCACACAGGCATTGCTCACCTACGATAACGGCGTAATTGCCAGTGTGCGCAGCGGCTGGAAGCAGTGGATGGATAACCGCGGAGTGTTGTATGGCAGTAAGGGAAGCATTGAGACAGAAAACTTCTGGAAGAATACCCGAGCGATTCTAAAAAGGGATGGTATCTGTACCCCCATCGAGGTTGACATGAAATCCGACTTTACCGGAGAGGTGGAGCATGCGGCGGCATGCATACAGCAGGGGCTGCTGGAGAGCCCGATTCTGGGAGAGCGGCAGAGCATGGAAATTATGAAAGTTCTGGAATATGTGAAATCTCTTTAAAATTTCTGAAAGTTTTTCATTACGGATTGAATAATTTTCATAAAAATAGTAAAATAATACGCAGTGAAAGGTGAGGTAATTGTAATGAAAATTGAATCGAAATGTCTGCATGCAGGCTATGAACCGAAAAACGGAGAACCTCGTGTTCTGCCGATTTACCAGAGTACGACCTATAAATATGACTCTACAGACTTTGTCGGACAGCTGTTTGATCTGACAGCGGAGGGACACATGTATTCCCGTATCTCCAATCCGACGGTGGATGCGGTAGAGAAAAAAATCGCAGCACTGGAGGGTGGTGTCGGAGCACTTTGTACAACATCCGGACAGTCCGCAACCTTCCTTGCTTTAATGAATGTGCTGGAAAGCGGAGACCATCTGGTTGCTTCCTCTACCATTTACGGAGGTTCAGTCAATCTGTTGTCTATCACCTTCCGAAAATTCGGCATCGAAGTGTCCTATGTGGATCCGGATGCGGCTGCAGAGGAAATCGAAAAGCTGATTCGCCCGAATACGAAAGCGGTATTTGGAGAGATTATGGCAAACCCTGCCATGAATGTACTGGATATTGAGAAATTTGCCAGTGTCGCACATGCACATGATATTCCGCTGTTTGTCGATAATACCTTTGCGACGCCTGTCCTGTGTCAGCCGTTTCGTTTCGGTGCGGACATCGTCATTCACAGCACAACAAAATATATGGATGGACATGCCCTGCAGATTGGCGGTGTTATCGTTGACGGGGGAACCTTCAACTGGGCAAACGGCAAATTCCCGGGTCTGAGCACACCGGATGCCTCCTATCATGGTATCGTGTATACGGATACCTTCAAGGAAGCAGCTTATATCACCAAGGCCAGAGTTCAGCTGATGCGTGATCTGGGCTGTTATCCGGCTGCGCATTCTGCATTCCTGTTGAATCTGGGGCTGGAAACGCTGGCAGTCCGTATGGAACGTCATTGTGCGAATGCACAAAGAACGGCTGAATTTCTGGAATCACAGGACGCGGTGGAATTTGTAAACTATCCGGGTCTCAAGCAGAATAAATATCACGCCCTGGCACAAAAATATCTGCCGAAGGGATGCTGTGGCGTTATTTCCTTCTCCATCAAGGGAGGAAGAGAGCGCGCAGCTGCTTTCATCGATCATTTGAAGATGGTATCTCTGGAAGTCCATGTTGCGGATATTCGCACCTGTATTCTGCATCCGGCAAGCTCAACACACCGGCAGCTTACGGATGAACAGCTGGTAAACTGCGGTATCACACCGGGATTGATTCGACTGTCCTGCGGGATAGAGCATATTGATGATATCCTGGAAGATTTAACACAGGCGTTCGCACAGATATAGGAGATGAAACAGCATGCCGATCAATATACCGAATGGCCTGCCAGCCAAGCAGATTCTGGAAAGTGAAAAAATCTTTGCACTGGAAGAGGATGTAGCTAGAAAGCAGGATATCCGCCCGCTGAGAATTGTTATCCTCAATCTGATGCCAAAAAAAATTGAAACGGAAACACAGATTCTGCGTCTGATATCCAAATCCCCATTACAGGTGGATATCGATTTTATGATGGTCAGCAATCATGTTTCCAAAAACACGAGTGCTGATCATCTGTTGAAGTTCTATGATGATTTTTCGACGCTGAAAAAGAACCGTTATGACTGTTTGATTATAACCGGTGCACCGGTGGAGCATCTGGAATTTGAGGATGTCGATTACTGGGACGAGCTTTGTGAAATCATGGAATGGAGCAAAACTCATGTGTACTCCACGCTGCATATCTGCTGGGGTGCACAGGCAGGATTGTATTATCATTATCATATTCAGAAGCATTTGATGAAGCAGAAGGTATTTGGTATTTATCCGCAAACGTTATGTGATGAATACAATTTTCTGACAAATGGCTTTGATGAAATACATTACACGCCGCATTCCCGCCATACTGCCATTGATGAACATGCACTGGCTAAGCAGGAAGCCCTTGAAATTTTATCCCGCTCGGATGTAACCGGCAGCAATATTGTTGCGACCGGAGATTTCCGGGAAATTTATATCCTGGGGCATCTGGAATATGGCAAGGAAACACTGGCGCAGGAATATTTCCGCGATCTTTCGCAGGGTAAGGAAATTCAGCTTCCCTTTAATTATTTCCCTGAGGATGATCCACAGCAGGAGCCTGTTTTAACATGGCGTTCTCATGCAAATCTGTTGTATCGCAACTGGCTGAATTACGTATATCAGATGACACCGTATGACCTGCAGGAATTAAGTGCTTATAAACAAGAACATAACGTGGCTGCAGCGTCTGTATGAATAGAAATAATATCCTGATATGATACAGGGTATACATGCCATGGAGATCCAGTGCCTTGTGTGTTGTAACAGGCTTAAGGTGCAGGCCGTTTTCACAGAGAACTGCGTTTCTTGAAAAATACAGGAAGTCAATGAACGATGAGTTTAAACAGCCTGTTAATCGAAACATCTATCTGCAGTCACCGAGCGAATGGGTAGAAACCAAGCTTTGATTGGATGATTTCTATCCTTTTTTTATTTCTCAGATACTCGTTATGAGATCGCAGCATTGACAAATCAGACCCTATAGACAGCATAGCAAGCAAGGGATGTGCCCCAGTTATTTTGATGATTTGCAGCTTTCATTGTTCAGATAGGATGGCTTGCAAAGGAAACAATAGCTTTCCCTGAACTGTATCCTGCATTTTGAAACACCATTGTAAGTGTCGGACAGCTTTTTGTAAGATATTTTTGCCTGCTCTGTTTCCTTTTTCTTCCTCTGCGTTTATAATATAGGTATTATAAGATGCTGGTTAAAGGAGGAGTTTGAAGTATGGAATACAGAGAGCTGAATGAGGAGTATCAGCCATCCCTGCTGGGATTTGGATGTATGCGTTTCCCGCTGGATGCACAGGGGAAGATTGATGAGGCGGAAGCTGAACGGATGCTGGATACCGCAATCGCACATGGTGTGAAGTATATCGATACAGCGTTTCCGTATCATCATGGAGATAGTGAACCGTTTGTAGGCCGTGTGCTGAAAAAATACGATAGAAGCAGCTACTATCTGACAACAAAGCTGCCGCTTTGGGATTTGAACACGCTGGAGGATGCGAAAGCGATGTTTGAAAATCAGCTGAAGCGCCTTGATGTAACGTATGTGGATTTTTATCTGCTCCATGCGGTAGATAAGGCGAAATGGGAAAAAGCAAAGCAGCTGGGCATTCTTGCATATTGTGAAGAATTAAAAGCGCAGGGAAAAATACGGAATTTCGGCTTTTCCTTTCATGATGAATACGACGTATTTGAAGAGATACTGACTTATCGCAAATGGGATTTTTGCCAGATACAGTATAATTATGTGGATACACAAGAGCAGGCCGGAGATCGCGGCTATGCCCTGGCTGAGAAACTGGGAATTCCGATGGTCATCATGGAGCCGGTGAAGGGCGGCTCGCTTTCCAAGCTGCCACAGGATCTTGCTTCACGCTTAAAGGAGGCTGCACCCAATAGCAGCATCTCCTCCTGGGCGCTTCGCTGGGTAGCCAGTAAGCCAAATGTTAAGGTGGTACTCAGTGGCATGTCCACCATGGAGCAGGTGCTCGATAACCTGTCAACCTTTGAAGATTTTAAACCGCTGAGCGTAGCGGAGCAGGGGTTGATTAAGGAAATCGCAGAAGAAATCAAGGCGAGAACGATGAACGGCTGTACAGGCTGTGCGTACTGTATGCCGTGTCCATTTGGTCTGGATATTCCAAAGAATTTCCGCATCTGGAATGAGCATGCAAAATATGGAAATACGGAAGTGGCAAGAAAACGTTATTTTGAAGAAATGAAGGAGGAAGAAAGAAGCAGCCAGTGTAAGAAATGCGGGAAATGTGAAGCACTGTGTCCACAGCATATCGCTATACGTGAGGATCTGGCACATATGAGCAGCGATATGGAGCTTCTTAAGAGCAAAGCTGGGTAAGCATGAAAAGCAACTCATAAATACAGACAGGAGTGTTCGCGTGATATCATGGCGGCATTCCTTTTTTAGTGAACCTTTCTAAGCAGTCTTCCATTTACATTGCAGAAATTACAGCTATGTGGCACTGACAGCAAGCTGAGCAAAAGAGCCGCTTATGCTGTCAGCTTTTATTGCGTATGTGCTGGGGTACCTCTATCATTTTTTTAAGTATTTGCACAGTCTCCTGTAAGCAGCATACCTGAGAAACTCCACTTTTTGACGCTGCTGCTTCTGCCTGCTTACGGAAAGGGAGATGGTGGTTGTAGGCATTTGTGGAGGCGCATTTGCCCGTAGGTTGATAGTATAGGTGCAGGAGGGTAGAAATGAACTGTTTAAAAGATGCTGTTCTCAACGAAGAGGTTTTTGTGGTAGATATCGAGCATACAGCTTTGATGAAACGCAGGCTGATGGATCTTGGGTTCGTACCGGGCACTGGAGTGACACCGGTTTTGGAAAGTCCCAGCAGGGATATGCGTGCCTATCTGATCAAGGGCTGTAAAATCGCTTTACGCAGTGAAGACAGTGAGCGGATTCTGATAAAAGGGAAGGAGGCTGCATATGCTGTTTGAAAAGCTCGTTCAGGCGAACGACAATATCAATGAAATGTACTTGAAGCAGCGCAAGGGATATACCATTGCTTTGCTTGGAAATCCCAATGTTGGTAAAAGCACGGTATTCAATGAGCTTACCGGCATGAATCAGCATACCGGTAACTGGCCGGGGAAAACGGTGGAGCTTGCGAAAGGACACTATACACATAGGTATCGCCAGAATCAGATGATAGATCTTCCTGGAACCTACTCCCTGCTTGCACACTCCAGTGAGGAGGAGGTTACACGAAATTATGTGTGCTTTGAGCCATGCGATGTGTGCCTGGTTATCTGTGATGCCACTGTTCTTGAACGTAACCTGAACCTGGTTCTGCAAACGATGGAAATCACAGATCATGTCGTACTTGTTTTAAATCTTATGGATGAAGCCAAAAAGAAGAACATTACGATTGATACGGAAAAGCTTGCCAAGCTTTTGAAGGTTCGTGTCGTAGAAATGAGCGCACGCAATCATGAGGGCTTTGAGGATGTCAAGGAAGCCATTGAAGAGGTGGGAAACCGTGTAAGTGATACGCAAGGGGCTGCAGTCCGTTATGCCAAAGATCTGGAGCAGGCCATTGCTGCGGTAGCTGATGCTATGAAAACACGGCGGCTCAATACACGCTTCACGGCCTTGAAGCTGCTGGATCCGGAGGTTGACAGCACGCTGTTTTATGAGGATATCGAAAACCAGGAGGAAACAAGGGCAGAGGTGGAAAAACAGATTGCTCGCTTAAAGGATAAGGATTTGTATGAACGCTTTGAAGATATCGTAGTACACGCCCTGCATGAAAGAGCAAGGGAAATCAGTGAAGAATGTATTATATTTAACAATGCATCCTACCAGAACCGGGATATGCGTATTGATCATGTTGTTACCAGCAAAGGCTGGGGACTGGTATGGATGGTCGTATTGTTATCTGTAATATTTTGGATTACCATTTCCGGAGCCAATGTTCCAAGCGAAATGCTTTCAGGAATGTTTGAGGATCTGCAGGTATGGCTGCATCAGCTATTTGCCTCCTGGAGTATGAATCCATATATCACCAGCTTTATTGTGGATGGAGTCGTGAAAACCTGCGGCTGGGTAATTTCCGTTATGCTGCCGCCGATGGCAATCTTCTTTCCGATGTTCACACTGCTGGAGGACTTTGGTTATCTGCCGCGAATCGCTTTTAATCTGGACGGCTTCTTTCAAAAGGCCTGCACCTGCGGGAAACAGGCGCTGACGATGTGTATGGGATTTGGCTGCAATGCCGTCGGGGTCAGTGGAGCCCGTATTATCGACAGTCCGCGGGAGCGTCTGATTGCAATTATCACCAATACCTTTGTACCCTGCAATGGCCGCTTTCCTACGCTGATCAGTATTATTACGATGTTCTTTGCAGGGGTGGTGGCGGCACCGTGGAATGGTCTTCTGTCAACACTGCTGTTGACGGGCGTTATTGTATTTGGTGTCATCCTGACCTTTCTCACCTCACGCTTTTTGTCGAAAACGCTGCTGAAGGGAGTGCCGTCAAGCTTTACACTGGAGCTTCCTCCGTATCGGCGACCGCAGTTTGGCAAGGTGATCGTGCGTTCCATCTTTGACCGTACGCTGTTCGTGCTGGGCAGGGCAGTGAGTGTTGCCATACCTGCCGGAGCAATTATCTGGCTGCTGGCCAATATTCAGGTTCAGGATGCAAGCCTGCTGCAGCATATATCGCTGTTTCTGGATCCCTTTGCTCATCTGATGGGGCTGGACGGTGTCATTCTGCTGGCCTTCCTTCTGGGCTTCCCGGCAAATGAAATCGTTGTACCGATCATGATCATGGCGTATCTGGCAAATGGATCGATGACGGATATCGGTGATCTTGCCGTATTAAAGGAGCTGTTCGTCAACAACGGCTGGACATGGGTAACCGCCATCTGCACCCTAATGTTCTCTCTGGTACACTTTCCATGTGCTACTACACTGCTCACCATACGCAAGGAAACACAAAGCTGGAAATGGACTGCCGTCAGCTTTCTGTTGCCAACCGTACTTGGTATCCTGCTGTGTATGGGAATCAATCTGCTTGCGCATATCTTTCTGCTGGTATAACTATGTCTGCCGATCCTTGATGATTTGTAAAGGGAGCGCATGTATGTTATAGAAAGATAAATTCAAATAAACGGGTACAAAAAAAGAGGAGCCGTGTGTGAGTTCCTCTTTTCTTATATATTATGGGCGCTTTACGATAACAGCGGTACCCTGTCCACCACCGATGCACAGAGATGCAAGACCAGATTTCGCATCACGCTTGATCATTTCGTGAATCAGTGTAACCAGAATACGGTTTCCGGACGCACCAACCGGGTGACCCAGAGCGATTGCTCCACCGTTTACATTCGTTTTTTCCAGGAATGCTTCACGATCGATTCCGTGCTCTTCCACCAGCTCGTGTACAACACCTAAAGACTGAGCGGCAAATGCTTCATTCAGCTCTACCAGTTCAACCTCATCCAGCTTCATGTCTGCATATTTCAATGCATTGCGGATTGCCGGAGTAGGTCCCAGACCCATTGTTAACGGATCCACACCACCCTGACCGATGCCGACTACCTCGCACAGCGGAGTCAGGTTGTATTTTTCGACAGCTTCTTCACTTGCCAGCAGAACGAAGGAAGCACCATCGTTGATGCCGGATGCGTTGGCAGCCGTTACACTACCGTCCTTAACGAATGCCGGACGCAGCTTTGCCATCTTTTCAGGAGTGGATTTGCGGTTTGGATGCTCGTCTGTATCAAATACGATTGTTTCTTTTCTCAGCTTCACTTCAACAGGAACGATTTCGTCCTTGAAACGTCCGGAATCAACAGCAGCGATAGCCTTCTGCTGAGAAGCATAACCGAATGCATCCTGCATTTCACGTGTGATATTGTATTTCTTGGCAATGTTCTCTGCCGTAACACCCATGTGGATACCGTTCATAGCATCTGTCAGGGCATCGTAGATCATATGGTCTACACACTTGAAATCTCCCATTTTGTTTCCTGTACGTGTATTTGCAGGAATCAGGTAAGGAGCACCGGACATGGATTCCACACCACCGGCAACGACAATGTCATTAAATCCTGTCTGAATGGACATAACACCCTCCATAACGGTACGAAGTCCGGAACCACATACCATGTTCACGGAGTGTGAGCATACACTTTCCGGAATTCCTGCAGCAAGGGCAACCTGACGTCCGATGTTCTGTCCCAGACCAGCGCTCAGCACGTTCCCGCACAGCAGCTCGTCTACCTGCTCAGGAGCAACCTTTCCATCTTCCAGCAGTGCCTTTACTACTGTAGCCCCTAAATCAACTGGTTTTACGGTAGTTAAAGATCCTAAGAAACTACCGATTGCACTACGTTTAGCGCTAACAACATAAGTTTTTCTCATTTTTCTCTACCTGTCTTTCTTTCAATGTAACGTGTCGCATACGACACTCAATACATCAACATAGTAACGAAAATTCATGCATTTGTCAATAACTTGTGAAAAAATTCATAAGTGAATGCATCTGTCGGATTTCTCTTTTTACGATTTTGAAACACAAAAGCAGGAAAAACAAGCCCTTGTGAGCTTGTTCTTTTGTTTATACGCGTTTGATGATGACTGCAGCACCCTGTCCGCCGCCGATGCACAGGGAAGCCAGTCCGATTTTCAAATCGCGCTTCTGCATTTCGTGAAGCAGACTCACCAGAATTCGGTTTCCGGATGCACCGACCGGATGTCCCAGTGCGATTGCTCCGCCATTGACGTTGGTTTTTTCCATAAAGGCGTTACGATCCATGCCGGTTGCTTCCTCCAGTTCATGAATGACACCCAGAGACTGTGCAGCAAACGCTTCATTCAGCTCTACGAGCTCCATGTCCTCGATGCACAGGTCAGCATACTTCAGCGCATGCAGAATCGCAGGCGTAGGACCAAGACCCATGACGCGTGGATCTACACCGCCCTGACCGATGCCGATGACTTCCGCAAGCGGTGTCAGATTATATTTCTTAACGGCATCCTCACTGGCGATGATTGTAAAGCTGGCACCGTCATTGATACCGGAAGCATTTCCGGCAGTAACGGTACCGTCCTTTGTGAAAGCGGGACGCAGCTTTGCCAGCTTTTCCGGCGTGGAGGCACGGTTCGGGTGCTCATCGGTGTCAAATACCGTCACACTGCCCTTACGGCCGGGTACTTCTACCGGCACGATTTCATCCTGAAAGCGCCCGGAATCGATGGCAGCGATTGCCTTCTGCTGGGATGCATAGGCAAAGGCGTCCTGATCCTCACGGGAAATGGAATACTTTTTCGCTATATTATCTGCGGTAACACCCATGTGTATCCCATACATACCATCTGTTAATCCATCATGCAGCATGGAATCCACCATCTTCATGTCACCCATCTTCACACCGTTTCGCACCTTACTAGGCACCAGATACGGTGCATTGGTCATAGATTCCACACCACCGGCTACAAAGATATCGCCGAATCCGCACTGGATGCGCATGGTGGCTTCCATAACCGCCTTTAATCCGGAACCGCACAGCATATTCAGGGACTGTGCACATACCTCAACAGGGACACCGGCCTTGATGCTGACCTGACGTCCGATGTTTTGACCAAGACCTGCCGCAATCACGTTTCCGACAATCACCTCGTCGATATTGGCAGGATCAATGCCTGCCTCCTCGATGGTTCTGCTTAAAACAGCAGCTCCCAGATCTACCAGGGGCATGTTGGTAAGCCCGCCCATGAAGCTTCCGATAGCGCTTCGCTTTGCTGCTACGACATATGCTTTTCTCATGTAATAACCTCCGCTTTCTATATTGGTCTTCCTTGGGGAAGGGGAAGAGGACCCTTTGTCAAGGCTATGGTAACGGAAGAAAAAACGTTTGTCAAGAAACTTGTTAATAAATTAACAAATGAGAATGTAGGAATATATTCTGAACAAATGTCAACTTGTTAATTTTGTAACAAAAACTTGTTAAAACTTTAACAAACATATTGACGTGAACAAAAAAGAGGTCTAAAATGTAGATGGATTATGTATTCTCGACAACGCGATGAATACGCTGCTTATACTATATTTATATAGGCGCATGCAAGCAATCCTAAGTTCAAGTAAATCAAGGAGAGGAGAACACTTATGGACTTCATGTTAACAGAACAACAACAGATGATGAAGAAACTTTTCGCTGAGTTTGCTGAAAAAGAAGTAAAACCTCTTGCAGCAGAAGTAGACGAAGATGAACGTTTCCCTAGAGAAAACGTCGAAAAAATGAAAGCCTGCAAAATGATGGGGATTCCGTTCAGCAGAGAATACGGCGGAGCAGGTGCTGACTACCTGAGCTATATTCTGGCAGTCGAGGAGCTGAGCAAGAAATGCGGTACAACAGGTGTTGTATTGTCTGCTCACACATCTCTTGGAACATGGCCAATCGAACACTTCGGAACAGAAGAACAGAAAAACAAATATCTGCCTGACTTATGTACAGGCAAGAAGCTGGCTGCATTCGGCTTAACAGAGCCAAATGCCGGTACAGATGCTGCCGGACAGCAGACAACGGCTGTAAAAGACGGTGACGATTACATCCTGAACGGTACAAAAATCTTCATTACCAACGCTGGGGAAGCAGATGTTTATGTAATCTTTGCAATGACTGACAAGACAAAGGGAACTCATGGTATCTCTGCATTTATCGTAGAGAAGGGAATGCCTGGATTCACTGTTGGTCAGCATGAAAAGAAGCTGGGTATCCGCGGTAGTGCAACCAGTGAGCTGATCTTCAACAACGTGCGTTTAAGCAAGGACCACCTGCTCGGACAGGAAGGCAAAGGCTTCAAGATTGCCATGATGACACTGGATGGCGGACGTATCGGTATCGCTGCGCAGGCACTTGGTATTGCACAGGGTGCAATTGATGAAACCGTTCCTTATGTAAAAGCTCGTAAGCAGTTCGGACGTTCCATTGCAAAATTCCAGAACACACAGTTCCAGCTGGCTGATATGCAGGTGAAAACAGATGCAGCCAGATGGCTGGTATACGATGCAGCAATGAAGAAAGAAAAAGGTCTTCCTTACTCTGTCGAAGCTGCTAAGGCGAAACTGTTCGCAGCAGAGGTTGCAATGGAAGTTACAACCAAGGCAATTCAGCTGATGGGTGGATACGGTTATACTCGTGACTATCCGGTTGAAAGAATGTTCCGTGATGCGAAGATCACTGAAATCTATGAGGGTACTTCTGAAGTACAGCGCATGGTTATCAGTGGCGCAATGCTGAAGTAATACAGAGAGAAAAGAAAGGATACGAAGATTATGAAAATTATCGTTCTTGTAAAACAGGTACCGGATTCTACTGAAATCCGTGTTGACAAAGTTACTGGTACATTGATTCGTGCCGGAGTTCCTAGTATCATCAATCCAGATGATCTGGCTGGTGTGGAAGCTGCACTGCAGCTGAAAGAAAAATACGGGGCAACTGTTACTATCATTTCCATGGGACCTCCTCAGGCTACGGGAATGCTGAAAGAATTATACGCTCGTGGAGTTGACGAATGTATCCTGATCACAGACCGCAAATTTGCTGGTGCTGATACATGTGCAACTTCCAGCACACTGGCTGCTGCATTGAACAAAACAGGCTACGACCTGATCATTGCAGGACGTCAGGCTATCGATGGGGATACTGCACAGGTTGGTCCGCAGACTGCTGAACGTCTGGGAATCCCTCAGGTTACCTACGTAGACGACATTATTGAACTTAGCGATACTGCTGTTACTGTTAGAAAATCACTGGAAGACAGTGAAGAGATCATTGAGGCGAAGCTGCCTTGTGTTCTGACAACCTTAAGTGGAATGAACGAGCCACGTTACATGAACTGTAACGATATCGTTGACTCCTTCTCTAAAGAAGTGAACGTTATGACATTTGATGATCTGGGAATCGATGAGAGCATCGTTGGTCTTGCAGGTTCTCCGACTAAGGTTCACGCTACATTCACCAAAGAAGTATCTGCTGAAACAGAAACATTCGATCTGCCAGCTGCAGAAGCTGCCAAACTGATTGCAAAGACACTGAAAGACAAGCAGATTATTACGAAATAGGAGGAGAAGGAACAATGGCTAAATTTGAAGGATATAAAGACATTTACGTATTCGTAGAACAGAAAAACGGCGAAGTTGCCAACGTTGGATACGAACTGATTTCCGAAGCTAGAAAACTGGTTGCATCCATTCCTCAGATGAACTTCCAGGTTGTCGGTGTACTGCTTGGACACAACATCAAAGACAAGGCGAATGACGTAATTGCACATGGTGCCGACAAGGTAATCGTTGTGGATGACGCGCTGCTGGAAGGATATTCCACACAGTTCTATGCGGATGCCCTGACACAGGTCATCAACAGCTTCAAGCCGGACAGCTTCCTGACAGGAGCTACGGTACTTGGTCGTGACCTTGCACCACGTGTTGCTGCACGTTTGAATGCCGGTCTGACTGCAGATGCTACCAAAATCGAAATCGATCAGGAAAAGGCAAAAGACGGAGAAGCGCTGCTGCTGGTTACCCGTCCTACATTCGGCGGAAACCTGTTTGGTACGATCGTATGTCCGGATACTCGTCCGCAGATGGCAACAATTCGTCCGAACGTATTCTCTATGGATGCAGTGGATGCTTCCAGAACCGGAGAGGTTGTAGAATTTACTCCGGAATGGACAGATACAGATCCAAAAGTAATCGTTAAAGAAGTGATCGCTAAAGTAGTAGAAGGCGTTGACATCACAAAGGCTGACATCCTGGTAGGTGCAGGTCGTGGTGCTGAAGACTGTCTGGATATGGTACAGGCAGTTGCTGAAGAACTGGGCGGAGAGCTGTGTGCTTCCCGTGCCGTAGTTGACGATGGATTTGCTGACAAGGCAATTCAGGTAGGACAGACCGGTAAGACCGTTCGTCCTAGTCTGTACATCGCATGTGGTATTTCCGGAGCATGCCAGCATGTTGCCGGTATGGAAAAATCCGATATGATTATCGCGATCAACCGTGACCCGCAGGCTGAAATCTTCAGCATTGCAAACATGGGCTTCATCGGTGATGTAAAAGAAATCCTTCCTCTGCTGAAGGATGAAATCATCGCTGCGAAAAAGGGATAATAAATACGTTTATACAAGAGGGTGGGAAACTACCCCTCTTGGTATACAAAAATAGTAAAGGAGATAATAAACATGAAAAAAGTTGGTGTAATTGGTGCCGGAACAATGGGCCAGGGTATTGCAAATGCATTTGCTTCCAATGGGTACGATGTAACCGTATGTGACATTAAAATCGAATGGGCACAGGGTGGAATCGACAAAATCGCTAAAAAACTGGACAAACTGGTTTCCAGAGAAAAAATGACGGCTGACAAGGCTGCAGAAGTAAAAGGAAATCTGAAGGCTGGAGAATACAAGGATCTGGCTGACTGCGATCTGATCGTGGAAGCTGTTCTTGAAAAAATGGAAGTTAAGAAAGAACTGTTCACAACACTGGATGAAATCTGTAAGGATTCCTGTATCTTTGGTTCTAACACATCTTCTTTATCCATTACCGAAATCGCTACCGGAATCAAGCACAATGTCATCGGTATGCACTTCTTCAACCCTGCTGACCGTATGAAGCTGGTTGAGGTTATTTCCGGAATCAACACGCCTGTTGAAACAAAGGAAGCTATTCTTGAAATCTCTAAATCCTTAGGAAAAACTCCTGTTGAAGTTGCAGAAGGTCCTGGATTTGTTGTAAACCGTATCCTGGTTCCGATGATCAACGAGGCTGCCTTCATTCTGCAGGAAGGAATTGCATCTGTTGAAGATATCGATATAGCTATGAAACTGGGGGCTAACCATCCGATGGGACCTCTGGCACTGGGTGATCTGATTGGTCTGGATATCGTGGAAGCTATCATGGATGTTCTTTACAATGAAACAAAAGACTCTAAATATCGCTGCTGTACGCTGATCCGCAAAATGGTTCGCGGAGGTAAGCTCGGTCAGAAATCCGGTATCGGATTCTACGACTACTCTAAATAATTCACGCATACAACACATGACGAGTGAATCTGTAATTTCACATGAAACCCATTGAAATTGTGGATTCACTTTTTTAAAAATGGAAAGGAAGATGAATACAATGGAAACAATTTTAGTAAACTATGAAGGACATGTAGCAACCATCACAATCAACCGTCCAAAAGCACTGAACGCATTAAGCACACAGGTTTTAACAGAGCTGAATCAGGCACTGGATGAAGTTGCGGCAAACAACGATGTATATGCACTGGTACTTACCGGAGCAGGAGAGAAATCCTTTGTTGCAGGTGCAGATATCGCTGAAATGAAGGATAAGAGCGTGGAAGAGGCTGCTGCTTATGGGAAATTCGGTAATGAGGTATTCCGTAAGATTGAAACGTTCCGCTGCCCTGTAATCGCTGCTGTAAACGGCTTCGCATTAGGCGGAGGCTGTGAGCTGGCAATGAGCTGCGACATTCGTGTGGCAAGTGAAAATGCAGTCTTCGGACAGCCGGAAGTTGGCTTGGGAATCACTCCGGGCTTTGGTGGAACACAGCGTCTGGCACGTCTTGTCGGTACCGGCATTGCGAAGGAAATGATTTATACAGCAAGAAACATCAAAGCAGAGCGTGCATACGCCATCGGTCTGGTAAATAACGTTGTCCCTGCCGAAGAACTGATGGCTGTTGTTATGAAGATGGCAAACGGTATCGCAAAGAATGCGCCAATCGCTGTTGCATACAGTAAAAAAGCAATCAACAACGGGCTGCAGACAGATATCGATGGTGGAATTGCAATCGAAGTGGAAGAATTCTCCAATTGTTTTGCGACAGAAGATCAGACCTATGGTATGACCTGCTTCCTGGAAAAAACGAAGGATAAAAAATTCTCTAACAAATAAGCAAGTAAATTCTTGAGCTTATTATTTCCGTAAACGCTTTCAGTTGTGGTACACTGGAAACAGGAGATAATACAAAGGAGGTAATCGATTTGAGTAAAGTAATAAGTATTGAACAGGCAGTTTCCATGATTCCGGATGGCGCTGCTATCGGAATTGGCGGTTTTATCGGATCCGGACATCCTCAGGAATTTTCTGTAGGCATCGAGGAATCCTTTCTCAAGAGCGGACATCCGAAGGATCTGACTATCATGTTTTCTGCCGGTATTGGTGATGGAACGGACCGTCTGGGTCTGAATAAGCTGGGACATGAGGGATTGCTGAAGCGTATCATTGGTGGTCACTGGGGGTTAATTCCAAAACTGCAGAAGCTGGTATTTGAAAACAAGGTAGAAGGCTACAACCTTCCCCTTGGTACCATTTCTTTGATGTTCCGTGATATTGCCGGACATCGTCCGGGTACGATTACAAAGGTCGGTCTGAAAACGTTCGTCGATCCTCGTATCGAAGGAGCGAAGATGAATGAACGCTCCAAGGAAGATCTTGTTGAGCTGATGCATATCGATGGGGAAGAGTGGCTGCGCTATAAATCCTTCCCGTTAAATGTGGCGCTGATTCGTGCCACGTATTGTGATGAGGACGGCAATGCTACCATGGAAAAGGAAGCAGCTACTCTGGACTCTCTTTCCATAGCCCAGGCTGCGAAGAATTCCGGTGGTATCGTGTTGCTGCAGGTGGAAAAGGTGGTACAGAACGGTACACTGGATCCAAGAAAAGTGAAAATTCCCGGAATTTATGTGGACGGTATCGTTGTTGCACGCCCGGAAAATCACTGGCAGACATATGCGAACCCGTATGATCCTGCATTGAGCGGAGAAGTGAAGGTTCCAGTAAATTCCATTGCACCGATGAAGCTGAATGAGCGCAAGGTCATCTGCCGTCGTGCGGCTATGGAGCTGGATCCTGCGGCTATTATCAATCTTGGTATCGGTATGCCGGAGGGAATTGCCAATGTTGCAAATGAAGAGGGACTTCCAGGCTTGAAGCTGACGGTGGAAGCTGGAGGAATCGGCGGTGTACCGAATGCAGGAACTGCGTTTGGTACCTGTACAAATCCGGATGCCATCATCGATCAGCCGTATCAGTTTGACTTCTATGACGGAGGCGGACTGGATCAGGCATTCCTGGGACTTGCGGAATGCGACTGCTCCGGTAACATCAACGTCAGCCGTTTCGGACCGAAAATTGCAGGCTGCGGCGGGTTTATCAATATTACACAGACTTCACCGGTCGTTGTGTACTGCGGTACCTTTACTGCAGGCGGACTCAAGGTTGAGGTCAAGGACGGTAAGCTGCATATTCTGCAGGAGGGAAGAATCAAGAAGTTCAAACAGGAAGTGGAACAGATTACCTTCTCTGCAGATTTCGCAACCGAAACAGGACAGAAGGTTCTGTACGTTACAGAGCGTGCGGTATTCGAGCTGCTGGACGGTAAGCTGACATTAACGGAAATCGCACCTGGTGTTGATCTGGAAAAGGATGTTCTGGGACAGATGGAATTCAAGCCTGCTGTCGCTGATAATCTGAAAACTATGGATGAGCGTCTGTTCCGTGAAGAATTGATCGGATTAAAGGCATAAATTGAATAAAGAAAAGGATGTAATTCCCTTTTTTTCCATTTTTCTGCCAAAAATTCCAAAACACTTTACATTATTGCTGTATTTTATATAATAAGGGTGGTTAAAGATTATCACACTTGATGAAAGTGATGATATAGAGCTCATGCAGAGGAGGCAGTGGAGACCATTGGTCAAGGAGATTGCTTCTCAGGCTGACTCAGCCATTGTATTGTCTGGCATAGCATTGTGTTGGAATGATAAGGTAGCTTGTAGTGAGTAGCATTAGCATGTAGAAGTCTCAATGGTAGTAGAAATAATCACAGACAATACAGGGCAAACGATGGGCGGTACGGACGATGAGATTCCGGCCGCCTTTTCGTTTCCTTTTCTTTCAGCCTGTATTATAATGGTAGAGTGAAAAAGAAATGAGGAATGCATATGTATAGTTTTCGTAATGATTATAGTGAGGGGGCCCATCCTGTTATCATGGAGCGCCTGCTGGAACTGAATCAATGCCAGAATGTCGGGTATGGTGAGGATGCGCTTTGCGAACAGGCGAAGCGGCAGCTGAAGGCGAAGCTGCACTGTGAGGATTGTGATATACATTTTTTAGTCGGCGGAACCCAGGCCAATCTGACGGTGATTGCGGGTGCTCTTCGTCCGTATGAGGCAGTGATTGCTGTGGACAGCGGACATATCAATGTTCACGAAACAGGTGCTGTGGAAGCGACCGGTCACAAGGTGCTGATTGCTGAAGGTGTCGATGGTAAAATCACACCGCAGGGAATCCGTAAAGCGGTACTTAGCCATGAGGATGAGCATATGGTAAAGCCGGCAATGGTCTATATTTCGAACGCAACGGAAATCGGTACCATCTATCACAAAGAGGAATTGAAGCAGATTGCGGAAGTTTGCAGAGAATTCGGTCTGTATCTGTTTATGGACGGTGCCCGCATGGGAGCTGCTCTGGCAGCAAAGGACAATGATGTATCCTTTAACGATTTATGTACATACTGTGACGTTTTCTATCTTGGCGGGACTAAGAATGGTGCTCTCTTCGGAGAGGCGGTTATCATTGTAAATGATAAACTGAAAAAAGACTTCCGCTATATGATCAAACAGCGAGGCGGCATGCTTGCCAAGGGTTGGCTGCTGGGTGTACAGTTTGCGGCATTGTTTGAAGGAAACCGCTATATTGAAATCGCAGCACATGCAAACCGGATGGCTCAGAAGCTGCAGGATGCCATGGAGGCATCTGGGCTGCCGTTTCTTATAAAGACAACGACAAATCAAATATTTCCAGTCCTGCCCAACCTGCTGATTGAAGAGCTGCAGAAGGAATATGCGTTTCAGGTCTGGGAAACAATGGATGAAGAACATACGGCAATGCGCTTTGTGACATCCTGGGCAACTGAGGAAAAGGAAGTGGATCGATTTATTGAATATCTAAACAGTCTTCTTCAACGGATGCGGGAAAGCGGACAGGAATCTGAGAGATAGAAATGTGTTTTTAAAAGCAATCGGAAGGAAAAAACAGAAATAAGAAGTAATCACAAAACACCTTGATTACGGTACTAGAAAAATGGGATGGCTGCATGATTATGCGGTAGGAAAATAAACAGTGGAAGCGAGATACCTGCATGATGCCGGAGAATTGTAAAGCTGTAACATAGGAAAAAAGAAATACAAATCCTGAATTTTATTAGGAACTGTATTTCTTTTTTTATGATTTTTATAAATCTGAAAGCGAAGAAAAGCAAAATGAAATCCTTTTGATCTTATTTTTAATGATTTGAAGACTGCAGTATGCTTTATTTATTTGCCTGTTTGCTTGATGTTTCTCTTCATAGCATTGCACTGCAGCTGCCGATTCAGCTTTCCAAAGCTAATGCATCTGCTGGAATCCATCCCATCAGACCCTGCTTTTTCACTAATACAGCATTCCTTGTTTGAGAAACGATTTTTACGAGATCTCCACACCTTGCCGGTATCTGGTAATTGGTGAAGTCACAGGCGTGCAGCTCCTTACCTTTGTAAAATAAAAATTCCTTTGCGATGTGCATTACTTTGCCGCTGGCTTCATGCCGGCAAAGGCAGCATGCACCTTCATCACGCAGCATATGTACCTGTCCTTCATGCCAGGTAATAAAAAAGGGCGTCCTGTTGACAGGGAGAATATCTCTTGTTATCCGTGCTTTTTTCAGATGATCACTGCATGCGAATTGAAATCTGCCCTGCTCATAGATCAATGCATTCAGTTGTCCAGCTGACTTCACTTCATTTCCTCCGTCGATGGATATGATATGGCGGCGTGTGTCAATGATGGGATTGAAGCAGCAGATATCCTTCCGATATTCGCTAACCGGAAGGTGCCCGACAACAATGTATTTATGAAAGCTGCCGGCCTCCTTCATAAACAGATCCTGTACCATAATATCACGCATATCACGGCCATAGGTTTTCTCATCCCGTATGCCTGCGTGTGCAAAGATAAAGCGCTCGGTTTCAATCACATGGGGAAGTCTGTCGATAAAGGTCAATTCCCTGAGAAATACTTTTCGCAGCTCCCTGCTGAGAGCAGCCATATCTGTCTCTTTGTCTATGCGCTGACCGACACGCTGTGCCATTTCATGCAGAATGCTGTTTGGACGATTCAACAGGATGTTCTGCAGAAATTCCAGACGGGTATCATAGAGCACATTGCGGCATACCACATCACAGTTTCCAATCATGGGATGTACGTGCGGGTGTCTGGAAAGCTCCATGATATAATACAGTGTTTCCAGATTATAGGGTCCCTTCTCCAATAGATCACCAACGAGAAACAGCGCATCCTTTTCCGGATCAAAGGCGATTTTACGTAACAGCTTTTTAAATACCGGAAGATTGCCATGAATATCACTAATGGCGATGATTCTTCTGCTATCAGACAGAACAGAATACGAATGAATGGAACGATCAAACATAGGCAGCCTCCTTTATCTCTGGCTCAATTATAGAGAATTTCCTTGTATCATGCAAGAAAAACGTTGTAAACTTCTACATTCTGCGCTATCCTATAACCAGGAAAGACAGAAGTCTAGGATATGTTGCTTTGTGAATAAACAGCCGAATAGCATGCTTTTTAAAATATGTCATATTTCTGATTGCTGTAAAGAAGAGGCAAGCGCATAGCATCCTTTTGTGAGTATTGAATGAGGGATATACTCCATGTATAGGAGTACTGGGACAGTACCTGCAGGAAATATGAAGAAGGTAGTGATGTTCCCGGATAAACTCAGGGACTGAAGTCAGATAGGATGTAATTTCCCATCGGTATGGATAACGCGATTAAGGAGGTAAAGCAGGCTGCTGTTTTCTGTGAAGTGAAAAAAACTGGAATGTGTTACTATATTTTGCATGGATATGAGGTGATTCTATGGATTTACGAGGCTTCCTAGTGCGCTGTCATCGGCTGCAGAGGAATTATTCACAGGAGGGTCTGTGTCGCGGCATTTGTGCAGTTTCTTATCTCAGTAAGCTGGAGCAGGGGAAGGTACAGGCTGCGGATGAAATTTATCAGGCGCTGTTTCACAGGCTGGGAATCGTGTTTCAGGAAAATGAAGAATGGCTTGCTGTTTGGAAGGAAAAGCTTCAGGAGCTGGCGTCATCTTGGTTTTATGGAGAACAACGCGAAGCGTTTGAGCTGGAAAAGCAGATGGAGAACCTTTTGAACTCTCCCCTCTGTGTTGATGCGCTGCTCATCAAAGCACTGTATACGAAGGAGCATGCGGATAAGCCGCTGGCCTCTGCGTCTGTTTTTCTTCCATATATGCAGGATGCACAGCGGTTCTTGTATCATTTTCTATGTGCGGGACAGGCACTTCAAAGCAGGGAGGAACAAACTCTTTCAGCGATACTTGCCCAGCTGCAGGAAGCACAGAAATATGGAGGGTGGAGTATTTTATATCAGATGAAGGGAGATGTGTATGTGCTTATGGGGGACTATTCTCAGGCGCTGCATCACCATCTGAAGGCCTATGACCTTGCATGTGAGGAAGGCTTTCTGCCCTGTATGATCGATGCGTCCATGCATATTGCAAACTGCTATTCCGCTATGCATGCAGAAGGTGTCATGCTGATGTATTACGAACGCTGTGAGCATCTTTGCCGCAGCAGCAAAAACAAGCAGATGCAGGCCCATGTGTGGTATAATATCGGATCCACATATCAGCAGTGGGGTGATTTCCAAAAGGCGCTGCCACTGCTTCTAAAGGCCTATCAGATACTGGATGACACCTTTCTATGCTGTCATAAGCTGGCGCTTTTATATGAACAGCTGAATCAGAAAAAGGAGGGCCTTCGCTATGTACAGGAGATGGAGAGGTAGCTGGATTCACATGGGGCAGACGGTCGCAGGGAAATCGTGCAGTTTGTAAGATACCGCTATGGAACTGCCGTGGATGCAGAGGTCTATATCGACTGCCTGTATACGCTCTGTGACACTTCCCGTTATTTCCATGGCTTCTGTCAGTTTCATCTGTCCTACCTCATTGCTGCGTTAAAGAAGAAGCGCAGGTACAAGGAGGTCATGAAGCTGATGGAGGAAACGAAATTTTCCTGAACAAGCTAATTTATGATGGCTTAACCCTGATATTTGGACACTATTTTCCCAAATACAGGGTATTTTTTATATTCGTATCATACGGTATACTAAACGCAGGAGATGATACCTATGAAAAAGACCCTATGGTCACATGATTTTATAATTATAACACTGGGGACACTGATCAGTGCAATCGGTTCTACCGCTATGAGCTTTGCACTGTCGCTTGTGGTATTCGACCATACCTCATCAACCCTTATGACCGGAATCTTCACTGCGATATCCCTGATGCCGACGGTTCTGATTCCCATTCTGGCAGCACCGCTGGTCGATGGATGCTGCAGAAAGCGCTTGATTGTTATGCTGGATAGTGGAAATGGCATTCTGTATCTGCTGTTTGCCGCCTTTCTGCTTATGCAGGAATTTTCTTATGCGGGCTATCTGATATTTTCCCTGCTTACCGCATCCTTTGGAGCCATTTATTCTCTGGCATATTCCTCCCTGTATCCTGATCTGATTCCCAAGGGCTTTGCGCAGAAGGGCTATTCCGTATCCTCCTTGATTTATCCCAGTGTGACAGCGTTATTCACACCGGTTGCATCCCTGCTGTATGTACATCTGGGGATTGCCTGGATCTGTGCGATGGAGGGAATTCTGTTGCTGACAGCAGCTCTGTTTGAAGCGCGCATACGCTATCAGGAAACAATCGGAAAGCGGGTGTTTACCTTGCAGAAATATAAAGGAGATTTAATGGATGGCTTTCGTTATTTGAAAAAAGAAAAGGGAATCCGTTCCATTTACGGCTACATGGCGGTAACCAATGCTTCGGCAGAGGGGATCAATCTGGTGACCATGGCGATGTTTCAATCATCTCCCATACTCACAACGACGATGTATGCGTTTCTGACAACAGCGGATACCATTGGACGCATGGCTGGCGGTCTGATGCATTACGTCCTGCATATTCCGGCGAAGAAACGCTACCGGGTTGCTGTCAGTGTCTATGCGGTTTATGAATCCCTGGATATGGTTTTCCTGTTTCTTCCTTATCCGCTCATGGTTGTCAATCGGTTTACCTGCGGCTTTCTGGGCATCAATTCCCTGAATATACGGGAGGCCAGTACACAAAACTATTTGCCCTCTCACATGCGGGCAAGGGTGAATGCGTTGTTTCAGGTGCTGGTTGCCCTCATTATGATGGCTTCCAGATTCAGCGCAGGTGTAATTGCACAATACGTATCCTACCCGTTGACGGCACTGCTGTTTGCTTCGTTTTCGATGCTTGCTATCTTCCTGCTGATTATCCGCAACAGGAAGCAGGTTTCAAAAATCTATAATCAGGAGCTATGAGATGTGCATGTGCAGTGCTATAATGGATACGAGGAGGGATCTTTATGCTGAAGGATCTGTTATTGAAAAACCGAAGCTATCGGGGATATGATGAAACAAGAGCGGTTACCAGGGAAGAGCTGGTCGATCTGGTAGAGCATGCCAGACTGACACCGTCCAGCGTTAATAAACAGGCGCTGAAATACTATCTGGCATGTGAGAGGGAAAAGACGAATCAGATTCAGCCCTTAACCGCGTGGGCAAAAGCCCTAAAGAAAGAGGTGCCGTATGAGGGACATTGTCCCAGAGCCTTTATTGTAATCTGTCAGGATACTGCCATTTCAACTGCACTGGAGGCTTATCAGAAGGATGTCGGCATTGTCGCTCAGACGATGCTGCTGCGTGCTGCTGAGTTGGGGCTTGGCGGCTGTATGATCGGCAGCTTTCAAAAGAATGCGCTGCATGAGGTGCTGAAGCTGAGCGAAAATCTCGTGCCGCTGCTGGTTGTGGCTATTGGAAAACCGGACGAAACGATTGTACTTGAGGATGTAAATGTACAGGGAGATACGACATATTACCGGGATGCACAGGATGTGCATCATGTTCCCAAGCGAACAACCAGGGAGCTGATCATCAATGGAGAATAGCGGATGCTGCGGGATTATCAAGTGAATGATCTGTCACAGATGTGTCGCATATGGAATGCTGTAGTCGCCCAGGGAAATGTTTTCCTCAGCTGGAGCAGCTGGATGAGCAAAGCGGCGATGTCTTTTTTTCCTCGCAGAGCAAAACGCGTGTCTGCATCGATGAGGATACTGTGGTGGGGCTGTATATCCTGCATCCGAATAATGTCGGCCGGTGCGGACATATATGCAATGCCAGCTTTGCTGTGAATCAGAAGCAAAGAGGAAAGCATATCGGCAAAGCGCTGGTGCTGGACTGTATGAAGACCGCAAGAAGTTTAGGCTTTCGCATTCTGCAATTTAACGCAGTCGTAGAGAGCAATGCTTCCGCACGGCATTTGTATGAGAGTCTGGGATTTCATTCTCTGGGCACGATACCGGGCGGCTTTTTGCAGAGCGATGGAGCATATGTGAATATCGTACCCTATTATATTTCCCTGACGGAGTAGTATGCGGACAACCTTTCCCAAAACTCATCTGATTATTCCAGAAGTATGTACATCCGCATATCCTATGGTATGATATAGATAGGGAAAGGAGGGGACGGCAATGTCAGGACGTAAGAAAATCGTGATGACAAAGGCTGTCAGAGAGCGGCTGCAGAAGGATATTGCATACGGAAATGATATGCAGGCATATTGGAACCGGTATCGCAGAGATTTTCTGATTCTGCTGGCTGTGCTCCTCTTGATTATGCTCGTTTTGGTGATTGCGAATATTCTGCTGTGAATACAGAAAAAGCGGATTTCAAATGTCCGCTTTTTTATTCGGTAAACAGCCATGTCAGGACGGTATCCAGCTCCTGTTCCCAGCTTTCCTCATTATGCCGTCCCTTGAAAACGAGGTTGGGATATACCTTTGCCTCCTTCTCCTCAAGACAGCGCATCAGCTCGAGTATTCTGCCACTGGCAAGCGCCAGCTGCTGCTTGGTGCGAAATTCATCACTCCCCCATGAGATATAAATTTTATGAGAACGCAGCTTGGGACAGGCCCGGATTTCAGTTAGAAGCTCATCCTTTAAACGATAAATGAAAGGGGAGAGGACTGCCGCCTTACTGTAAATATCACAGTGATGGACAACCGCATACAGTGCCATCAAACCACCCATAGAGCTTCCACCGATGGCTGTGTGGTGTTTTCCTGGCAATGTTCGATAGGCATGATCGATCCACCGCTTGAGGTCGCTGCTCATCCACTCCATCAGCTCTTTCCCCTGTCCGTGAATAAAGCCAACCGTCGCATCACTGAAATCATAGGGAGAAAATTCCTCCAGCCGGCGATTTCCCTCGTGATTGCATTCCACACCGACAACGATGAGAGGCATCGTATGCTCATCCAGCCATCGCTTTAACCCCCAGCTTCTGCCAAATGTCGCATCCTCATCATAAAACAGGTTGTGCCCGTCAAACATATACAGGACAGGGTAATGTCTTGTTTCCTTCTCATAATCCTCCGGCAGATAGATATGCAGCATTCTCATATCCTGAAAGCAGGGGATATAAATATCTCGTTTCTCAATCATACCATCACCTCATGGTCAGTATTATAGCACAAAAATGATGTCAGATGATGTTGGGTTTGTTATAATTGGGATAGAAAGGGGAGCGAGGCTATGATCAAAATTGCATGTCTGCTGTTTCTTTTCGTTGTTGTGTATTATATTTTTAAGGAGCATTCCTCCGCATTTACATCCCTGTTCTGGAAAAGTGCTTCCTCCTTCTGTTTTCTGCTCGTCGGCTTCTGCGCATTTGCAGCATGTGTTGACAGGCGCTATGGTGAATGGATGCTGATAGGACTTGTATCGGGAGCGATTGGGGATGTTTTGCTGGCCCTGCCGTTTTGCTATCCAAAAAGGAAGAACCTCTTCTTTCTGGGTGGATTGCTTTTTTTCCTGTTCGGGCATCTCGCGTATGTAGCTGCACTTTTTGTCATGCCGGTGAAAGCGGGGATTCTGGTCGCAATATGTTCAATTCTGCTGGCATTGCTCGTGATTGAAGTTCTGAAGAAAAAACAGGTAGATTTCCAGGAGATGCGTCTTCCGAGTACGGTGTATGCTGCTGTTATTTTATTTATGGAAGCGTGCGCTCTGTGGCATTTGCAGGATGGCATGCTGTATGGTGGCATCCTGAATATTGCATCCCTGTGCTTTGTATTGAGCGATTTGATTCTGGCATTTATGCTGTTTGGCAATCGCAACACAACGCGCATGACACGATGGAATCTGAGTCTGTACTACACTGCACAGCTTTTGCTGGCGCTGACAATGCTGCTGTAGGCATATTTCTGTGGTTTTTGGGCATGCTGTGCTATAGTAATATAAAGGAGATGATGTTCATGAAGCATGTACGTATGATGTATTTGAAGGGATGTCCGCATTGCAAAGCGGCATTCGCAATGGTAAAGGAATTGCAGGACAGCTATCCTGAGCTGCGGGGTGTAAACATAGAGGCGATTGAGGAACAGGAACAGAAGGAGCTTGCGGATTCTCTGGATTACTGGTATGTTCCAACCTATTTCGTGGATGGTGTTAAGCTGCTGGAGGGTGTACCGACAAAGGAAAAGGTGGAGGCTGTGCTGCGTGCCGCATTATAGGACTACAGACCTTTGAGTTAATAAAAGAACAGGCTGTGTCATCCAGATTATGTATGGCCAATAGAAAAAGAGGTTTCAAAAATGAAGCTCATCATTTAAGAAATCTCTTTTTATGACCTTTTTCATAAAAGGGGTATCCTGCTTTATCGGTTTTTTATTCCTGTACATAGCGGAAGAAATCAAGGATTTCCTCCTCGGTTTTAAAGCGTGCCACAATCACCTCATCCCCCATAGCAGTGGCAAGGGCCGCAGGAAGACGGCGAATCATCAGAATACTGTCGCGATAGGTGTCCTGAATATCCTGCGTGGTATGTGCATAGTGCAGGCGGTCTCTTCTTCCGATGAAGCCGGAGGAATACTTGCGCACCTGCTGGTAATGGATCGTGTCATGAACGATCATGTCTGCCCACAGCTGATAGACATTGCTGTCATTGGCAAAGTTGATCATATCCGGCAGGAAGCCGCCAGGCGGGCGCATATTGACCTCAAGGCCGATGATATCGCCTTTTTTACCAACCGGCTGATCCTCCAGCAGACGGAAAAATTCAAAATGGAAGAATCTGCTGCGTGTATCAAAGGCTTCCACACTGCGGGTACCGGCCTCCATGATATCGGCAGGAATATCCTTATAGGAATAACAGCCGATATTTTTCTGTTCATTGACAGCATCCATAATACTATCCGTGTACTGATGAGAGGTCACAAACAGCAGCTCCTTTTTACTGTTTGTAATACCGTCAAAGGAAAAACAGCTCCCGTTTATGTATTCCTCCATAATCATAGCTTCCTTAAAGCCATGAGCAAAGGCAGTGCGCAGCTCATCCCCGTTTTTGATTTTGTGCGTATCACTGGCACCTACACCGATATCCGGCTTGATTACAATCGGATATCCGACAAGCTCTGTAAATTTCTGTGCATCCTCCAGATTGGTTGCCAGCTGCCAGCGGGCGGTTTTCAATCCGGCAGCCGCGAAAAACTCCTTCATGCGATGCTTGCTCTGACAGTTGTCAAGCGCTTCGCAGGGGAATCCGGTTTCAACATGGAAATCTCTGCGCAGCGCTGCATCCTGACGAAGCCAGTATTCATTGTTTGATTCGATCCAGTCAATTTTTCCATGCTTATAGGTGAACCAGGCAACTGCCCGCAGCATTTCATCGTAGTTTTCAAGACTGGAAACCTGATAGAAGTCATTGATGGAATTCTTCAGATTGGTGCTTAACGAGTTGTACGGAGTGTCCGCAATCGCCAGCACATTGACACCGTTGTTCTTCAGTCCCTGACAGAACAGCCAGTAGCTTTCCGGAAAGTGCGGAGAAATAAAGATAAAGTTCATAAAATTCCCTCCTGACGGTTATTTCATATGTATGGTTAAATTCTACTGTATTCCGCAGGGATTGTCAAAGCAGTCTTGCTTGAAATGATATGAAATGAAAGAAATAAGTTTATTTTGTAATAAAATTGAAAGAAATGATAGCGAAATGTAAATTTATGAAATTAAAGGTTGACATTGAGTTTTCACAGTAGTATGATGTATTCAACAAATCGATGATGCAGGAGAGTAGTCATACCGGAATCAAAAGCGAGACAGCGATGGTGGAAGGCTGTTGTGAAACGTATGGGGAAGCGCACCTGCTAGAGCCTGTGGGAATCAAGTATCATGGGACGCGATCTTTCTGCGTTATGAAACAAGGGGTTCTGTCTCTGACAGAGCAACGGAAGTGGTACCGCGTGCAAGCGTCTTTCGAGTATATCGAACGGCGCTTTTTTTGTACATGAGGTGAGGATATGAAAAATATGATGAAACGACGATGAAAACGACGAGAAGGGCTGAAAACGTGTTACAATGAACGTAGAGAAAGAATAACAGAAAGAAGAGGAGAAGAACATGGAAACAAAAGACATTAAGAAGGTAATACTTGCATATTCCGGAGGGCTGGATACCTCCATTATCATCCCGTGGCTGAAGGAAAATTACAATAACTGTGAGGTCGTTGCGGTTTCTGCGGATGTAGGACAGGGAACAGAGCTGGATGGACTTGAGGAAAAAGCGATCAAGACCGGTGCCAGCAAGCTGTATATTCTGGATTTGAAGGATGAATTTGTGGAGGATTATATCTATCCCTGTTTAAAAGCCAATGCCATTTATGAGGATGTATATCTGCTGGGTACAGCCTTTGCACGTCCGCTGATTGGACAGAAGCTGGTGGAAATCGCGAAACAGGAGGGGGCAGACGCTATTTGTCACGGCTGTACCGGTAAGGGGAATGATCAGGTACGCTTCGAGCTGGCAATCAAGGCGTTTGCACCGGATATGCCGATTATAGCGCCATGGAGAACATGGGAGCTGAAATCCAGAGATGATGAAATTGATTATGCAGAAGCGCATAACATTCCGTTAAAGATTTCAAGAGAAACCAATTATTCCAAGGATAAAAATCTGTGGCATTTAAGCCATGAGGGGCTGGATCTGGAGGATCCGATGAATGAGCCGCAGTATGATGACATACTGGAGATGGGAGTGACCCCGGAACAGGCTCCGGATACACCGACTTATATCACTCTGACCTTTGAGAAGGGAATTCCGACAGCATTAAATGGTGAAAAGCTGGGCGGTCAGGCAATGGTAACAAAGCTGAATGAGATTGGCGGTGCCAACGGCATCGGTATCATTGATATGGTAGAAAACCGGCTGGTGGGAATGAAGAGCCGTGGTGTTTATGAAACACCGGGCGGAACCATTTTATATAAGGCGCATCAGTGGCTGGAATCCATCTGTCTGGATAAGGAAACCATGCATTACAAGCAGGGGGTAGGAATTAAATTCGGTGAAATCCTCTACAACGGACAATGGTTCACTCCGCTTCGTGAAGCATTGAGTGCCTTTGTCGATAAGACAAGTGAAACCGTGAGCGGTGAGGTGAAAATCAAGCTGTATAAGGGAAATCTTACACCGGCCAGCATTTCCTCGCCATATACCTTATATTCCGAGCAGATTGCAAGCTTTGGTGAGGATGATTCCTATGATCAAAATGATTCCGCAGGCTTTATCAATCTGTATGGGCTGCCAATCAAGGTAAAGGCGATCATGGATGAAAAAAGGAAGAAATAAATATAGATAAGAAGGGGAGTCTGTTGAATGCTGCAGCATTTAGACTGCACTGCCTTCTGGCATACAAGGAAAAGAGAGGATGAGAGCATATGAATTTATGGGATGCACGATTCAAGAAGGAAGCGGATCAGCGGCTGAATGATTTCAACTCCAGTATTTCCATTGACCATCTTATGGTTACACAGGATATAAAAGGCTCCATGGCGCATGCGGCCATGCTTGCAAAGCAGGGAATTATTTCAAAAGCAGACGGTGCTGCCATCGCGCAGGGGCTGGAAGCGATTCAAAGAGATATTGAGAGCGGCGCGCTTTTGATTGATCCCTCAGCCGAGGATATTCATATGTTCATGGAGCAGGAGCTTACAAAACGGATCGGGGATGCGGGAAAGCGATTGCATACAGCGCGCTCCCGTAATGATCAGGTGGCACTGGATACCCGTATGTATTGCAGTGATGAGGTACGTACGGTATGTGACAAGCTGCAGGAGCTGCTTACGGTCCTGTGTGAAAAGGCACAGGAGCATACGGAAACCATCATGCCGGGCTACACGCATCTGCAGCGTGCGCAGCCCATCACCTTTGCGCATCATCTGATGGCATATGCGGAGATGTTTTTACGCGACCTTCAGCGATTGCAGGAGGCACAGAAGCGAATTCGCACACTCCCGCTGGGAAGCGGTGCTCTGGCAGCTACCACCTATCCGATTGACCGGGAATTTGTAAAGGAGCAGCTTCACTTTGACAGCATCAGCATGAATTCTCTGGACGGTGTCAGTGATCGCGACTTCTGTATAGAAATTGCATCCGATCTTTCTATGGTTATGATGCATCTGTCCCGTTTTGCGGAAGAGGTGATTCTGTGGTGCTCCTGGGAATTTAAATTTATGGAGCTGGACGATGCCTTTGCGACAGGAAGCAGCATTATGCCGCAGAAGAAGAATCCGGATGTGGCAGAGCTGATTCGTGGAAAAACCGGACGGGTCTATGGCGATTTACAGACGCTGCTGACGATGATGAAGGGACTTCCGCTTGCCTATAATAAGGATATGCAGGAGGATAAGGAGGCAGTTTTTGATGCCCTTCATACAGTGCAGCTGTGTCTGACCACCTTTACACCGATGCTCAAAAGCGCTGCAATTCGCAAGGATAATATGCGTAATGCAGCCGCCAGGGGCTTTATCAATGCGACCGACTGCGCCGATTATCTGACGAAGAAGGGCATGGCATTTCGGGACGCCTACCGGGTCTTGGGCAGACTGGTAAGCTATGCACAGGAACAGGAAAAAACACTGGAAACACTGACACTGGATGAGTATAAAAGCTTCAGTGATGAGTTTGAAGAAGACATCTATGAAGCGATTTCTCTGGAGACCTGTGTGAAACAGCGAAAGGTCATCGGCGGACCGGCTCCGGAAATCGTTGCCGCACATATTGAACATGTGAAAGCGATACAAAAGGAGATGGATGCAGATGAAATTGATTAAAGCGGGGGTCATTGGAGCCAGCGGCTATGCCGGTGCAGAACTTGTGCGGCTGCTGCTGATGCATCCATATGCCGAGCTGACGGCAATCAGCTCCCAAAGCTATACCGGAAAGCCTATCAGTGAATTATATCCGGGCTTTTACCAGCTCTGTGATATGGTGTTCAGCGATGAGGACACGGTGATTGCAGCATCGGATATCGTATTTGCATCCCTGCCGCACGGACTCAGTGAGCCGCTGGCACGCAAATGCTATGATGCTCATGTGAAATTCATTGATCTGGGGGCGGATTTCCGTCTGCGTGATGAGCAGGATTACAGGGAATGGTACAAGCTGGATTATCATGACAGTGAGCTCCATGAATTGGCTGTGTACGGCTTGCCGGAGCTGTATCGTGCGCAAATCAAAGGGGCGGATATCATTGGTAATCCGGGCTGTTATCCAACCAGCATCGCGCTGGCACTTGCACCGCTCATGAAGCTGGGGCTGGTCAATGAGCAGCATATCATCATCGATGCGAAGTCAGGGACAACCGGGGCAGGCAAGGGACTGAGTGATAACACACATTTCCCGCGCTGCAACGAAGCCTTTGCTCCGTATAAGGTTGCGGCACACCGCCATACACCGGAAATTGAACAGACTCTGTCCGAGCTGTGCCACAGCAAAGCCAGCATTACCTTTACACCGCACCTGTTGCCCATTAACCGCGGTATCATTTCAACGATTTATGTGGATTTGACGGATGAAGCAATTCTGGAGGAGCTTTGGACGATGTATCGGCTGTTCTATCAGGACGAACCCTTTGTCCGCGTACTGCCTCTGGGCAGCTGTGCGGATTTGAAATATATTAAGTATTCGAATTTCTGCGATGTATCCCTGCATATGGAGGCTCGCAATAACCGCCTGATTCTGGTATCGGCCATCGATAATATGGTGAAGGGTGCTGCCGGACAGGCCATACAGAATATGAACATTCTGTTCGACTGTAAGGAGGACAGCGGGCTGATGTATGTGCCTGCCTCCTTCTAGGGAAAGGAAATTGATTATGGTTACTTGGATGGAAAACGGTATTTGTGCACCTGTGGGCTTTCAGGCTGCTGGAATTCACTGCGGGATACGCAGGAACCGCTCGAAAAAGGATCTGGCTCTGATTTACAGCAGTGTCATGTGTACGGCTGCCAGCACATATACATTAAACAAGGTGAAGGGAGCACCGATCGCTGTTACAAAGCGGCATCTGCAGGACGGTCATGCCCAGGCGATCATCTGCAATTCCGGCAATGCAAATACCTGCAACGCCAATGGAGAGGAAATCGCAAATCGCATGTGTGAGCTTTGCGCACAGGAACTGAATCTAAACGCAGAGGATATCATCGTTGCTTCTACCGGAGTCATTGGTGAGCCGCTGAGCATTACACCGTTTGAAGAGCACATGCAGGAGCTGGTTTCTGCACTGGATGTGAAGGGCGGAAGCGATGCATGTGAGGGAATCATGACCACAGACACCTTTAAGAAACAATTCGCAGTGACCTTTACGCTGCAGGGCAGGGTATGTCATATCGGCGGTATGGCCAAGGGGAGCGGTATGATTCACCCCAACATGGCAACGATGCTGGCATTCCTCACAACCGATGTGGCGATTTCTGCCGAGCTGCTGGATGCCGTTGTGCATGAGGTAGTCGCAGACACCTTCAATATGGTCAGTGTCGATGGAGATACCTCAACGAATGACATGCTGAGTATTCTTGCGAATGGTCTGGCAAAGAATCCGGAAATCTGTGAGCGTAATGAGGATTATGAAGCCTTTAAGCAGGCACTGATGGAAATCTGTGTGGAAATAAGTCGAAATATCGCCAAGGACGGGGAAGGAGCTACCAAGCTGCTGACCTGCAGGGTAGCCTCTGCCAAGGATACGAAAACAGCGAAAGCGATTGCAAAATCCGTTGTCACAAGCTCTTTGTTCAAGGCTGCCATGTTCGGACGTGATGCCAACTGGGGGCGTATCCTGTGTGCCATCGGATATGCAGAGGGGGATTTTGATATTCATAAGGTGGATGTCACGCTAGCCAGTAAGGCAGGCCGTATGCTGGTATGTAAGGATGGCGCAGGCTGCGGCTTTGATGAGGAAGAGGCACTTTGTATTTTAAGTGAGAGTGAAATTGATATTCTGATTGATATGAAGCAGGGGAGTGCACAGGCTACGGCGTGGGGCTGTGACCTGACGTATGATTATGTGAAAATCAATGGAGACTATCGAACATAGGATAAGGGAGATGTGAGTACATTGAAAATAGATGCCATACAGAAAGCGACCATATTGTCCAAGGCACTTCCGTATATACAGAAGTATAACGGTAAAATCGTTGTCATTAAATACGGCGGAAACGCCATGAAAAATGAAACGCTGAAGCAAAATGTCATGACGGATATTGTATTGCTGTCGGAAATCGGTGTGCATGTCGTGCTGGTGCACGGCGGAGGGCCGGAAATCAATGGTATGCTGCATAAGGTTGGTAAGCAGTCACGCTTTGTCGCAGGACTGCGCTATACAGATGAGGAAACAATGGATGTTGTACAGATGGTGCTGGCTGGAAAAACGAATAAGGATCTGGTGTCCCTGATCAACCAGAAGGGGGCCAGAGCGGTCGGCATCAGCGGAATGGATGCCAATTGTATTCAGGCAAGGCAGTATACGGTGGATGAGGGCGATCTCGGCTATGTCGGTGAAATCGAGGAGATTCATGAGGAGCTGATTCTGGATATCATTGAAAAGGGCTATATTCCGGTGGTGGCCAGTGTCGGCTGTGACGCGGCAGGACATGCCTATAACATCAATGCAGATACGGCAGCGGCCAGTATTGCGGCTAAGCTGCATGCGGAAAATATGATTCTGGTTAGCGATATACCGGGGCTTTTACGAAATCCCGAGGATGAAGGCTCGCTGATTCCAAGAGCGACGTTATCCGAAATCGAGGAATTGAAAAAGGATGGTGTCATCAGCGGCGGGATGATTCCCAAGGTGGACTGTCTGGTGACAGCTGTACAGGGCTCTGTGCAGCGGGCGGTGATTATCGATGGACGGGTTCCGCATTCCATCCTGATTGAAATGTTCAGTGAAGAAGGCATCGGAACCCTGGTAGAGGAGTGAGAATATGGGTATAAAAGAGAATGATCAGCACTATATCGCCCACACGTATGCACGCTTTGATGTTGTGCTGACGCATGGCAAGGGCTGTCGGGTATATGATGAAAATGAAAAGGAATATCTGGATCTGACAGCCGGTATCGGTGTAAATGCACTTGGCTATGCGGATGATGCATGGGTACAGGCTGTTGCGAGCCAGGCGGCCACGCTTCCGCATGTGTCCAATCTGTATTATTCACAGCCGGACAGTGATGTGGCAGAGCTGCTGTGTGAGCGATGCGGCTTTACCAATATGTTTTTTGCGAATTCCGGAGCAGAGGCGAATGAAGGTGCAATCAAGGTTGCCAGAAAATATTCCAGTGATCATTATGGCTCTGGACGGCATGAAATCATCACGCTGGTGAATTCCTTTCACGGACGAACCATTACGGCGTTGAGTGCAACCGGACAGGATCATTTCCACCAGCATTTTGATCCCTTTACACCCGGATTTGTACATGCGGTTGCCAATGATATCGCGGATTTGAAAAGCAAAGTCAGCAAGCGTACCTGTGCTGTCATGCTGGAGATGATTCAGGGAGAAGGCGGTGTACTTCCACTGGAGCCGGCGTTTGTGAGCGCGGTGGCAGAGCTGTGCAGGGAGCGGGACATCCTGCTGATCGTGGATGAGGTGCAGACCGGTATCGGGCGTTGCGGTACCCTGTATGCGTATGAACAGTATGGGATTCATCCGGATATCGTTACCACAGCAAAGGGGCTGGGGAACGGTCTTCCGATTGGTGGTGTCCTGTTGTCGGAAAAGGTATCCGACACCTTTCATCCCGGCGATCATGGTACAACGTTCGGTGGCAATCCCATTGCCTGTGCCGGTGCATGTGTTGTATTAAAGCGCATGGATGAAGCGTTTCTGAGCGCTGTTCAAAAAAAGGGTGCTTATGTAGAGCAGCGACTGAGCGAAATGCCGCATGTCGTACAGGTCAATGGTCTGGGACTCATGCGTGGTGTGGTTCTGGATGGTGTTACAGCCAGGGATGTTGTGGCTGCATGCATTGAAAAGGGCGTATTGCTTTTAACGGCTAAGGACAAGCTCCGCCTGCTGCCTCCGCTTACCATCACGCTGGATGAGCTGAAGGAAGCGATGGATGTTATGGAAGCTGTACTGACGCAGATTGCGTAAGGAGGAAGACGATGAAGCATTTACTGACACTTGCAGATTTGACAAAGGAAGAGCTGTATGATCTGCTGGATTTGGCAGACAGTCTGAAAAAAGAAGTGAAAAAGGGTGTGTTTACGCCATACCTGCGAAATAAAACGCTTGGTATGATTTTTACCAAATCATCCACCAGAACCCGTGTTTCCTTTGAAACGGGAATGGCACAGCTGGGTGGCACTGCACTGTATCTGAATGCCAATGATATGCAGCTGGGACGCGGAGAGCCAATCAAGGATACGGCACGTGTGCTGTCCCGCTATCTGGATGGCATTATGATTCGCACGTACAAGCATTCCGATGTAGAGGAGCTTGCGGAATATGGAAGCATTCCGATTATCAATGGTCTGACAGACTATGTGCATCCCTGTCAGGTGCTGGCAGATCTACAGACGATTCGGGAACACAAGGGTACTCTTACGGGTTTGAAAATGTGCTTTATCGGTGCCGGAAATAATATGGCGAATTCCCTGATCAACGGTGGAATTCTCGCCGGCATGGAGGTGGCATGTGCCTGCCCGCTGGAATATCTGCCGGATGAGGAAATCACGAAGCGTGCACAGGCCAGCGGACGCTTCACACTGACCCAGAATGTGCTGGAGGCCGCGAAGGATGCGGATGTACTGGTGACGGATGTGTGGGCGAGCATGGGGGAAGAGCAGGAGGCTGCTCAACGCAGGAAGATCTTTGAGGGCATCTATCAGATCAATGATGCATGCATGGCTGTGGCAAAAGCGGATGCCATGGTACTGCACTGCCTGCCTGCACATCGGGAAGAGGAAATTACAGAGAAGGTATTTGAAGCTCATGCGGATGAAATCTTCGACGAAGCGGAAAATCGTCTACATGCGCAAAAGGCGGTTCTTGTTACACTGCTGAAGGACTGATCGAAAGAAACGGATGGTGAAGCTGTCCGTTTTCTTTTCCCTTTCGATACGCTGGAACATATGGTGAAAAGCAATACATAATACTGTTCAGTAAAAACGACATTACATCTGTGCTTGATATGAGCTGAAGGAAATTTACAGTATCCCACTGACTGGATAGGGAGTCGGTTCTTTTCCTGATGATATATTTTATATGGTTTTTATGTGATTTTACAGACAGGTATGATATAATCAACACAGACAAATGAGGTGATTTTATGAAAAAAATCGTTCTGCTGCTCATGGTCAGCCTGTTATGCGCATGCAGTGCAAATACGGAGACAGATAAGTCAGAACCGAATAAAAAGGATGCCTACTGCTCAGATGAAACAGATAAAAGCAGTGCCTGCGGAATTGATGAAAGTGCGGATATGAGCGGATATAAGGATTTTAGGGAAACAAAAAATCAGTTTGTAGATTCGGATATGCAGGAGGCTCTTTCCGTATTTCAGAAAAAGGAAAGTGCAATCCTGTATTTCGGATATCCAAGCTGTCCGTGGTGTGTGGAGGCACTGCCTGTGATGAATGAAGTCGCGAAGGCAGATAAGCAGCATATCTTATACATACGAACAAGAGATGACAAGAAGGAGCTTCTCTATACACCAAAGCAGAAGCTGGAGATGATTTCTTATACAAAGCAGTTTATGGAAAAGGATGATCAAGGTGAGTATCAGCTTTACGTGCCCTTTGTCGTGGTCGTAAAGGATGGAAAGGCTGTTTCCGGACACATTGGTACGGTGGATGGTCATGATGCGCATGAACGGAAAATGACAGAGAAGGAAACGCAGGAGCTGAAAAAAATCTATGAGGATATGTTTTCTGCCGTAACAAAATAGGGGGATTTTATGAGTAATCAGGTCAAACAGCTGACACTGTCAGCATTCTTTCTGGCACTGGGGCTTGTACTGCCCTTTGCCTTTCATTCCTTCGGACCGCAGGCAGGCACAGTTTTTCTGCCGATGCATATACCGGTATTGCTGTGCGGATTTGTGTGCGGCCCCGCCTATGGCGCTCTGGTTGGCATGCTGACACCGCTGCTGTCGAGTGCATTAACCGGCATGCCGCCGCTCATGCCGACCGGAATTGCCATGTGTTTGGAGCTGTCGACGTATGGCTTTTTGAGCGGATGGATGACAAAAAAGTTGCCGCTGTATCCTTCTTTAATTATCACGATGCTGGCAGGAAGGGCAGTCAGCGGACTTGCCAACCTGGTGCTGCTGAGCATGGCACACAAGGCATATACCGTGCAGATATTTTTAACTGCCACCTTTGTTACTGCGATACCCGGCATTGTGCTGCAGCTGGTGATGATACCGCTTCTTGTGAGTGTCGTGAAAAAGCTGGAGGTCAGAAAAGCAGAGGATTGATGCAGCCGAACAGGCAGTTCTGCTGTGTATGCTTTCACATATATGTAGAAGGGAAGAGTGTATGCGATTACGAAATCGCTGTGCAGTCTTCCTTTTTTATTGAAGTATTGCATCCTTTGCAGATTGAAAAATCCTTAGGATATTTCAGCGGTGAAATAAGCGAGGGCGCGGCAGAGGGGGGCGTGTGCAGCTTCAATAAAAAGATACAGTCTCGCAATCACTATGTATGGGGGTGTGGGGCATACCAAAAGCAGAAAAAAACCGGACAGTGTCCGGATTATGTATAATACTCGCCTATGCAACCTCGTACTCTTCGGAAACGAATGTAATCATTCCCTGTGAAAGGGAAGCGATGCGTGCCTGAGAATACACCGGATACCCCTGCGCCTCTACCTTCAGGCGCCCCTGCTGAAAGGCTTTCTCAATTACGATTCCTATGCCTTCGATAACAGCGTTTGCCTGCTTCAGTATTTCAATCCCGCCAAGACATGCCTCACCATTCGCCATGAAATCATCCAGAAACAGGACATGGTCATCAGCGGACAAATATTTCTTACTGCAGATGATATCATAATCCTTGTTTTTGGTAAAGGAATGGATCTGACAGGTATACAGATCGTCCTTCATGATCCGGGAGGTATCCTTTTTGAAATAGACAACGGGAACCTGCAGCAAGTAACCGAGCATGACTGCGGGTGCGATACCACTTGTCTCAATTGTCGCAATTTTGGTGATGTGCTTATCCTTGAAATGCTCTTTGAAATCCTTTGCCAGCTCCATCATCAGCTGTGCATCGATTTGATGGTTCAAAAAAGCATCCACCTTCAAAACATCCTCATTCAGAGCATTGCCGTATTTTTTTATGTATTCTTCCAGTAATCTCATACAAACGCTTCCTCTCTCTTAAATTGTATAAAAAAACGAGACTGATTTCTCATGGGTATTATTATAATATGGAGATAGAGAAATAGCAATCCTTTTTTTGCTTGCATGGGACGGGGACTTCGACTGTAAAAAGGATACGAAAAAAGCTTATATTTCCTGATAAAGAATACTTGCGGCAGCGAAAAGGCTGTGGTATGATGTTGACCAATGAGGTGAATTATGAAAAAAATATACGCAAATATGATACTGGTGGTTGTTACCGTTGTCTGGGGAGGCGGTTTCATCGCTACCGACGGAGCGCTGGATGCGTTGTCTCCGTTTTATATCATGATGATACGTTTTGTAGGGGCTGCTGTTTTTCCACTGCTGATCTGCTGGAAAAAGCTGCGCAGGCTGGATCGTGCAACGATTGGACATGGAATCGTGACAGGGATATTTCTGTTTCTGGCGTTTGCCTTTCAAACCTTTGGCTTGAAGTATTCAACGCCGAGTAAGAATGCATTTCTGACCGCTACCAATGTGGTGTTTGTGCCCTATCTGCTCTGGCTGCTTTGGCATCGGCGTCCCTCCCGCAAGGAGCTGATTGCTTCATTGCTGTGCATTGTGGGTATTGCACTGCTGACGTTGAAAAAGGATGCACTCATGCTGGGCTTCGGCGATATGCTGTCCCTTATCTGCGCCTTGTTCTTCGCATTGCATATCATTGCGCTGGAACGCTACTCTGCCCATGTGGATACGGTGTGCATGACCGCTTTGCAAATGATGACAGCCGGCGTTATTTCCACGATATGTGCATTGACGCTGGAACAGCCGCCGACCTCCTTTAACTGGCATGCGGCAGGAAATGTGGCCTATCTGATTTTTGTGTCAACTCTGCTTGCCTATCTGCTGCAGACCTTTGCGCAGAAATTTACAACTGCCAACAGCGCATCCCTGATCCTGTCCATGGAGGCGCTGTTTGCTTCCATCTTCTCCTTCCTGCTGCTGGGGGAGGTAATGAGTCCTCCGATGATACTCGGAGCCTGTCTGATTTTCTCCTCCATTCTATATATTGAATATAAGCCGGGACGAAAGAAGAAAGAGAAGCAGCAGGATATCTGCTGAAAAAAAGTATAAATACATAAAAAGCTGTAAATTTTTACGATTTACCGCTTTTTTTATACGTACGCTTTGTGATATAATTATCATGTTAAAAAAAGCACAAGCTGTTTATACTGCTTGCGCATAGAGGAGGATATTATGTCATTATTTGATCACGAAGCCAGACAGTTTAAATTCGACGTACTGAGAGAGGTCAGCAAGCGTGCGTTTGATGGAAAACTGAATGATGACGTCTGTGATGAGGTAGCGAATCTGTTGATTCCGGGGAAACATGCAGAATTCCGCTGCTGTATTTATAAGGAAAAAGAAATCATACGCCAGCGGACGCGAATGGCGCTTGGTAAGCCGCCGGTACCGGTGGAGAATGACAACAAGCGTCAGATTGTACGCGTGATTGAAGCAGCATGTGACGGCTGCAGCATCCATAAAATACAGGTGACGGATAATTGCCGGAAGTGTATGGCAAAGGCCTGCCTGTCTGCATGTAAATTTGATGCGATTCATATGGGGGAGGATCACGCTTTCATCGATTATGATAAATGTAAGGAATGCGGGGCCTGCAAAAATGCATGTCCGTTCAATGCCATCGTTGAAACACAGCGTCCCTGCATGAAAAGCTGTCCGGTCGATGCGATCCGTATGGGAGAAGACGGACTGGCGAAAATCGATGAGGCAAAATGTATAAATTGTGGTGCCTGTCAGGCGAAATGTCCGTTTGGCGCAATCGAGGATATGTCCTGGATGCTGGATGTTATCGAGCTACTGAAGAAAAAAGAAGAGGTTTATGCGGTGTTTGCTCCTGCTATTCAGGGGCAGTTTGACAGCGCAACGCTGCCGCAGATCATGCAGGCAATGCGTGAGCTGGGCTTTAGCGACGTATACGAAGCGGCTATTGGAGCGGATGCTGTGGCATGGTATGAAAAGGAAGATGCAAAAAAGCACAAGGCAGAGGGAAAGAAAATCACTACCTCCTGCTGCCCTGCCTTCGTAAACATGGCGAAGCAGCATTTCCCGACGGTATATGAAAGCAGTGTTTCACATATGGTAAGCCCAATGGTTGCGACAACGCGCTATCTGAAAAAGCATCACCCGAATTGCAAGGTCGTATTCGTGGGACCATGTGTTGCGAAAAAGCAGGAGGTTCAGGACAGTGAGGTTGATTTCTGTATCACCTTCGAAGAGCTTGGTGCAATGTTTGTATCCAGGCATATCTCTCCGGAAAATGTTCCTGCGAAGGAAGAGGATACCGCTTCTGCCTATGGACGATTCTTCTCTGTCGGCGGTGGTGTATCCAAGGCGGTTGCCGTTGCTTTAAAGGAGAATAATGATGAGGCGGTAACAGCGGAATATGCAGATGGAAGCGATGCCTGCAAAAAAGCGCTGCTCATGATGAAGGTGAATCGGTTTCAGGCAGACATTCTGGAGGGTATGGCATGTCAGGGCGGCTGTATCTGCGGACCGGCGACTATAGAAAATATGCCGAAAGCGAAAGCACGCATGACCAAGGAAAATTTGGCAATCAAGGATAAGACGATTGCATCTACCCTTGAGAAATATGATTTCTCGGATATTGATTTACACAGATAAAGAATGATGAGGTGGGAATCGGGACATTCGTAACCCGATTCCTCCCTTTTAACGTTGAGGGCTTTACATGCTGTATACCAGTTTTTCGCTGTGTCTGATCGGCCAGAATCCGCACCTTCAAGCTGCAGCGGTTTCTGCCATAAAAGCAATCCGTTCCACAAAATTCTACAAATCTCACACTAATGGGCGATGTACAATGTAAGCGGGTGATAATCTATGAAATTGTGTTATGCGATTCAGCCTGCCTTTTATGATATCATGAAGCAGAGTGGGAACATACAGGTATTGCTGGAAGGGATGGATGAGCAGCAAAGAAGCAGAATCCAGATTCCGATAGAAATGCAGTCCCTGCAAGAGAGTGCGGAGGCTTTCTTTCAAAAGGAAATCGAATGCAGAAAGGACTGTCTCAGCTATGATCATTTTTTGAAATCCCGGGTATATGTGGTGTACATACGGGAGGGAGCGGCATGCATGGAGGATTGCACGAATCCGTTTTATCAGCTGCTGAAAAGAAAATATCGCTGCCTTCTGGTCCAAGAAGTGGATAAATAGGGCGAAAACTATTGTAAAATCTCCATAAAAATAGTAAAATATGCTTATTGTAAGGAGGATTACATATGGATTTTTTAAGCTCTGTGTTATTTACCCTTGTAGGATTGGCAATTGGGGGATTCCTCGGTTTCTATTTCACAAAAAAGAAATTCGAGAAAGAACTTAGAGAAAACCCGCCTATCAACGAGAAAATGATTCGTGCGATGTTTTTACAAATGGGAAGAAAACCATCTGAGGCTCAGATTAAACAGATAATGAAGTCAGTGAACGCAAACAGATAATACACGGTGATGACCGTGTTTTATTTTATCTTGTTTCTTGTATTCTGATTTTGAAGAATCTTTCTGTTTCCTGACGATTTTATAACGAATCTGTAAGTTAGCTTCACAGGGAAATAAGTATGCTATAATGAGTATGGTGATAAAGTGAAGATTATAAGAAAACTGTTCCTGATTTTGCTGCTGATCGTTTTGATTGCTCTCACACTGTTTGTAGGACTTGGCTTTGTGAATTATGTCAAGGCTACCAATGAGGTCAGCATCAGTGAAAAGGTAGAGGAAATTAAACATAAAAAGTCCTATGTAACGTATGATGAAATCAGCGAAGAGCTGCTGCAGGCAACGGTTGCAATCGAGGACCGGCGCTTTTATGAGCATCATGGGGTGGAATACCGTTCCATGGCCAGAGCACTGTACCAGAATGTACTGGCGGGGCAGATTCGCGGAGGAGGGAGCACCATCACGCAGCAGCTGGCAAAAAATATGTATTACACCTATCAGCCGTCCTATCTGCGCAAGGTCAGTGAGATTTTTACCGCATACGATCTTGAAAGGGAACTGAGCAAAAAAGAAATATTGGAGCTGTATGTCAACGTGATCAATTACGGAGATAATTATATCGGAATCAAGGCGGCAAGTGAGGGATATTTTCATAAGGAGCCAAAGGATCTGACGCTGGATGAGGCAACGCTTTTGGCAGGTCTTCCACAATCTCCCGCAAATTATCAGCTGAGTAATCATGAATCCGCAGCCAGAAATCGGCAGATTCAGGTACTGAATGCAATGATTCGTGAAAATATGATCGATGAGCAGCAGAAGGCGGCAGTCATGAAGCAGGTGGAAAAGTAAGCGCTATTCCTGAATCAGTAAGCACGCATTGTCTGCATAAGGCATAGCAGCAGGTATAAAAAAACCTTCAACACAATCGATGAATAAGGATATATCTTTCATTGATTGTTGCGATGGTTTTCTTTTTTTAGGAATGATTTGCAAAAAAAAGCTGGCGGGTATATATATGAAGCTTGAAACAGCAGACAATGACTGTGCCATCGCATAAGCCGGTGTGTACAATGCGGATCAATTGAAAATGGAATCGGAATTCTCATAAATAAAAAAACAGATACGATGTATCTGTTGTCTGGTTTACTGGTGCCCGAGGCCGGACTCGAACCGGCATGGTATTGCTACCGACGGATTTTGAGTCCGTTGCGTCTACCAGTTTCACCACTCGGGCGATTGCTTTGTTATTATAGCGTATTTATTTAGGAATTGCAATCCTTTTTTTATGAAAAACATAGGATAATGGTGAGCTCCTGCAGATAATGTAAGAATTGCTGTGACTGAAATAAAATGAAAAAATCTTTGCTTTTTACCATGGATTTTACATTTTTTTCAAACTGTGTTATACTTATAACTACACATGGTGAAAAAGGATGGGGACGCAGAAATCGCCTTTCATCTTACGTCGCCGGTACGCTGTCGACAGACAGTTTTTTCTATTTGGAAAAGAGAGGAGGAATATAGATGTTGGAATTTCAGCATGTTTCCAAAACTTTTAAAAATCAGGAGGTTCTTCATGATATCAATATGGAGATTCACGACGGTGAATTTGTTGTACTTATCGGCCCCAGCGGCTGCGGGAAGACAACGTCCCTGAAAATGATCAATCGTTTGATCGCTCCCTCGAAAGGTCAGATACTTTTGAATGGCAGTGATATTCGAAATGAGGATGTGATTCGTCTGCGAAGAAATATGGGATATGTCATCCAGCAGACAGGCTTGTTTCCGCATATGAATATAGAGGATAATATGGAGGTGATTGCAAAGCTGGAGCATGTGGAGCAGGCACAGCGCAGGGCAAGGACCAGGGAGCTGATGGAAATGGTCGGACTGGACTATGCCGAATTTTCCCAACGCTATCCGCAGGAGCTCAGCGGCGGTCAGCAGCAAAGAGTCGGTGTGGCCAGAGCTTTTGCTCTTGATCCGGATATCATCCTGATGGATGAGCCGTTTTCCGCACTGGACCCGATTACGCGATCATCACTGCAGGATCAGCTTTTACAGATTCAGGAAAACGTGAGAAAAACGATCGTATTCGTAACACATGATATGGATGAGGCAATTAAAATTGCAGATCGTATCTGCATTATGCATGATGGAAATATCGTGCAATTCGATACACCGGAGGAAATTCTAAAGTATCCGGTTAACGAATTTGTCAGCAGCTTTGTCGGTAAAAACCGCATCTGGGATTCGCCGGAGCTGATTCGTGCCAGTGATATCATGATTAAGCGTGTCATTACAACCTATCCGGGTGTTTCTCTGGTACGTGCCTATGAATACATGCGTTACAACAAGGTGGATACGCTGATGGTGGTTGATCACAGCCAGATGCTGCAGGGAATGATCACGGCCAAAATGATTCGCAGACAGCCGCGGGACAATCACCTGCTGGTGCGTGATATTATGGTCAATCCTGCATACTGTGCTCAGGAGGATGATAACCTTGTGGATGTTATGCAGCAGACAAGACAGCATGACTTTTACAATGTTCCTGTATTGGATGAGCAGGGAAAGCTGCGTGGACTGATTACCAGAAGCTCTCTGGTGACAACCTTCTCCAAGCAGTTTGATCTGGAAGAAGGTGAACAGGCATGAGTGAATTTCTCGAATATGTACAATCCATCCAGGGACAGATTTTATCGTTGAGCTGGGAGCATGTGGAGCTTACGCTGTTTTCTGTGATTCTTGCCATTGCGATTGGTGTTCCTCTTGGGATTTTGATTTCCTATCTTAAAAAGCTGACAAAGCCGGTTCTGGGAATTGCCAATATCGTTCAGGCCATACCGAGCCTTGCCCTGCTTGGGTTTGCAATCCCGTTCCTTGGAATCGGCTCCAAGCCCGCCATCTTTATGGTTATTCTGTATTCACTGCTGCCAATTATTAAAAATACGTATACCGGTATTCAAAGCATACCGGATCAGACACTGGAGGCGGCTAAGGGTATCGGTATGACAAGAGCGCAGATTCTTATAAAGGTACAAATCCCCATGGCATTGCCAATTATTATGGCAGGTGTACGGATTTCTGCTGTTACAGCTGTCGGACTGATGACGATTGCGGCCTTTATCGGAGCAGGAGGTCTTGGCTACCTTGTATATTCCGGTATCCGAACATCCAACAATATGCAGATTCTGGCCGGTGCAGTTCCTGCCTGTATTCTGGCGCTGGTTATTGATTCCTTTATGGGAATCCTGGAGCGTGTGGTTGTTCCGGAAGGACTGACGATTGGAAATTCACAGACCAATCGACCTGTACGCAAATCAACAAAACTTATTGTATCACTGCTGTGTCTTTGCCTGCTGATGGCTTCTGTTGGGGGCAGACTTATGAAGGGCGTGAGTAAGGACGCTTTGCATATCGGGAGCTCCGATATGAGTGAACAGCTGATTCTCGGTAACATGTATGCCGATATGATAGAAGCGAAAACGGACTACAAGGTTCAAAGAGATCTTTCTCTTGGCGGGGTACAGATATGCTTCAGCGCACTGCAAAACGGTCAGATTGACATGTATGTTGATTATACCGGAACATTATATGGCGATATTTTAAAAATGAAATCAAACAGCAATGCAGATGAGGTGTATCGCATTGCGAAAGATAAAATCAAAGAACAATATAATCTTACACTGCTGGATCAGACGCCGTTTAACGATACCTATACCTTTACTGTGCGCAAGGATACAGCAGAGAAATACAATTTAAAGACAGTCAGTGATCTGGAAAAGGTATCCGATCGTCTTACCATCACACCAACCCTGGCATTCAATAATCGTAAAGAGGCGCTGCCAGGCATCAAAAGCAAATATCCGAACATGAACTTTCAGGATAATATTGCAATGGATGGAGCGACACGCTATGTAGCTCTGGCCAATAAAGAAAGTGATGTGATTGATGCATATTCCACGGACGGACTGATCGACTATTATGATCTGGTCGTGCTGGAGGATGATAAACAGTATTTTCTTCCATACTATGGGGTACCTATGGTAAGCGAGCATCTGCTTACGGAGTATCCGGATGCAGTTGGGGTGATCAATGAGCTTAGCAAGCATCTGAGCAGCGAAGGGATGCGAAAGCTGAATTATGAGGTGGATGTAAAAAAACGTGAGCCGGCAGAGGTTGCACACGAATTTCTGGTACAGGAGGGGCTGCTGGAAAAATAAGCGTACAGTGCATAGAAAAAGTTACCTCCTGTATCAGTACGCTTACCTGCGTAAAACTGTGATCTGCTTATAAAAAGAATGGGACTCTTATTCTGTTGGATGATATCCAATGGAAGCGGAGGCCCTTTTGTTATTCCGGGATAGAACAGCAAAATTAGGAAAATGACCTGACTATCCGTTATAGACATTCAATGCCCTTTAGAATAGGATCGAAATATTTCATATCTTTTTCAATTTCTCCAGCATTTCGCTGTGCGGTCGCAGATATTGCATAATTGTTTTGTTTCACACTTTATTCTTTGGCTGTTATAAACCTCTATCCGTTTCCAGGATGGTGCTGTCGGGGTTTGCTTTTAACTTTCTAAGTAAATATCACAACACCTGCCTATGTCTTTCCGGCAGTATCCTGCAATATGCAAAATCGGCGTATCGTCTAATAGGAAATAAATATATCATACAGGCAATTACCGTCCCGTTAAATAAAAGCTGTCTTAAAAGAAGCAGCTTGCATTCAAGAGGTCCGCATTTGGATTATGCGCTGCTTTTAACTCAACATATTTTCTGTTGAAAGGCGCTAGGGATTGTTTCTGCTTATGGAATACGGGAAGGGATTGCTGCAAAGCAAACTTTTCCAGCCGCTTCGCCAGTGGTTCCTTTCATTTATGAATTTTCTTTCTTCGCATTGATAAGGTAGTGGGCTATATCAGCTGTAAAGAATCAATACAGCATGCCTTTGGCAATGCATATTCTATATTGCTGCTTGCAAGTTCGTGAAAACATGATATACTATAATCGTTTACAAGTAAACTAATGGAGGTGATGACATGCTCAAACATACCAATCTGGAAACACTTGTAAAGCGTTGTGCGGCTTTTCGTAAGGTTTATGCCAGAATAAGTGCGCCTGAGCTGAAGCATTACCAGCTCTCTCCCAGCGAAGTGGATATTCTGATTTTCCTATCCAACAATCGTACAATCAATACGGCAAAGGAGCTGAGTGCATTTCTTGGTATATCCAAGGGGCTGGTTGCCAGAGGGATTGAATCCCTGTTGCTAAAGGGATATGTATACATAGAAACAGACAATAGTGACCGGCGTATACAGCACCTGTTTCTGACAGAAGCGGCACAGGAGGTCATTCAGGTGCTTTTGAAAAAACGCAGTGAGGTGGAAGCTCACATTCTGAAGGGGATCCCACAGGAGCATATAAATATCGTCCTACAGACCTTTGATCGCATCAATGCGAATATCGAAAATATTATAGAAACAAATGAACACACATTGGAGGAATGATGAATGAAGATGTCAAAAGAAGTGGATTTGGGAAAGGAACGCATTGGCAGATTATTTTTTATGCTGGCAGTACCGGCTATTTTATCACAGCTGGTTAACGCTCTGTACAATATGGTAGACCGTATGTACATCGGTCATATACCGGAAGTGGGTGCAACGGCCCTGACAGGTGTCGGAATCAGCTTTCCTATTATCATGATTATATCCGCCTTTGCGGCACTTGTCGCAATGGGGGGAGCACCACGTGCTTCTATTCTGATGGGGCAGCAGGATATCAAGGGTGCGGAGAAGATTCTCGGAAACTGCTGCTGTGCTCTGATCATCACCGCTCTGGTGCTTACCATAGCTGTCATCGGTTTTCATACACCACTGCTTTATATGTTTGGAGCAAGTGAGAATACGATCGGCTATGCACAGTCCTATATGATCATATATGCTGCCGGCACGATTTTCGTCCAGCTTACGCTTGGGATGAACGCCTTTATATCCGCGCAGGGCTTCAGCAGAATCAGTATGCTGACCGTTGTAATCGGAGCTATCACCAATATCATTTTGGATCCGATACTGATTTTTGTTTTCGATATGGGAGTGCAGGGTGCTGCGCTCGCCACGGTTATATCGCAGGGTATTTCTTCCGTTTGGGTCATGCGCTTTCTGATGGGAAAGCAGACGATATTGAAGCTGCGCATGAGCAATTTCCGTATAAAAGCAAAGGTGCTGTTACCCTCACTTGCCTTAGGTGTTGCACCCTTCATAATGCAATCAACGGAAAGTATTCTCGTATTGTGCTTTAACTCTTCCCTCTTGAAGTATGGGGGAGACCTTGCAGTCGGTGCTATGACGATACTATCGAGTGTTATGCAGTTTGCCATGCTGCCACTATCCGGCTTTACCCAGGGAGCACAGCCGATTATCAGCTATAACTATGGCGCAAACAATGCCTATCGTGTGAAAAAGGCCTTTCGTCTGTTGCTGATCAGCTGTCTGACCTACTCTGCTATACTCTGGCTGCTTGCCATGGTGGTGCCAAATATGTTTGCGGCGATATTTACCAGTGATCCCGCTCTAACAGAAATTACCGTGTGGGCTTTGCGCATTTATATGGGAGGTTGCCTGCTGTTTGGAGCACAGATTGCCTGTCAGCAAACCTTTATTGCCCTTGGCAACGCAAAAACCTCAGCATTTCTTGCGATGTTTCGTAAAATTATCGTTTTGATCCCGCTGATTTATATCCTTCCGATGTTTATAGAGGATAAGGTTATGGCAGTATTTCTGGCAGAGCCGATCGCGGATATACTGGCCGTTCTGACTACGGTAACGATGTTCGTGCTCTTCTTCAAAAAACTGCTTCGTAACATGGATGAAGAACATGTGGAAGAAGCAAAGCAGCAAACACAACTGGAGGAAAAGGAAGCATAAACCGTTAGAGGGAATGAATGCCAAAGAGCTTTCCTGCAATTCTGATATATAGAAGGGCTTCTTATAGGATATTAAGCAATCGTATAGGAGCCCTTTTATTATGTCATCAAAAGAAGGAAAGGGAACTGTGAAAATCTACTACAATATTGGGGAAGAAGCTGATTTTACCATAGGTATTGCCTTGTGTATGGTATACTTCTATATATAGAATACGAATATAGTTAAAACATAGAGGAAAGAGAGATACTATGAGGGTAAAAGATTTCTTTAAAAAATTATGGAAGTAAGATGAAGAGCAGACAGTGCAGAGACAGGATACAGTGGAACGAATCGGCAAAGATATAGAATTTTACCGTTGTGATACTGCTGCATGTGATGAAGTGGTATTTCGGATGAAGCAGGTAAGGAACGCTTGTGTGAATGAACAGTAGACTGGATCTTACGAAACCGTGATCTTATTCCACTGGATCCGCCATCCTATAGGCGATGGGGAAGGTTTGTACGGTATATGATAATCAGCTGTCGTATGCGGCGTATCCAAGGCGTTGTGACACAGTTTGCTGATTTATGACAAAAAAGTCAAAAAAATAAAAAAAGCTGTTGACACACAGGGATATGTGTTGTATTATATACGAGCGCTGATGAGAAACAAGGGCGCGCGAAATAGAAATTTCGGTCTTTGAAAACTGAACAGGAAACGTCAATTATTTGAGAAAACAATATTCTCGGTATAACG